>UMDO01044059.1_pt1 | contig 95184 bp, 74 predicted proteins | sample 1964511 | NCBI WGS metagenome assembly UMDO01 (sample SAMEA4835996, study PRJEB28245) | human gut metagenome | biome: gut microbiome; material: fecal sample | place: Denmark | collected 2008 | reverse complement strand
ATATCAGGATTTATTTAATCCGATTACTTCCTATTTAGCATCATCTTATACTTTTAATGCAAACATAGCATTAAATTTTTCATTATTCACTTCATAAGGCAGCGGTATTTTTAGCGGATCATAGATCCTTATATTTAATTCCGGCGGAGCACAGATCCGCCGGCACATTACCAAACGTAGTGATTATGAAGTTATGATAAGAATCAACAAGGCATATGACTCTAACTACCAGCTCACCTAAGTGAGCGATAACTACTTTAACTCCTTTAACTCCCGCCTCGAAAGCACAGATCAGCCGGAACAATGGCAAACGTAGTGCGTCTTACGAAAGTGAAAAGTTAAAAGTGAAAAAACGAAAAATCCAAATGTATTGTGATTTTCAGCCCGCCTTATTGTTTACATTGGCACTAAGCGCAAACGAAGTTCAGCATAGCTAATTATGAAACGCAGTTCAACATTAGCTATTTATAAATTATGAAACGCAGTTCAGCGATGCTAATTATGAAACAAAAAATATATTATATAATAAAGAAAATAGAGAATTGGGCATGTAAAGAATCCCAATTCTCTATTTTTATCTTATTGATGCTGCTCGCGAAGAAGGTCGTTGACGGTCTTTACTGGGTTGAATGTTGACAGAGGAACTTCTACGAACACTGTGTTCCAGTTGCTCATGGCACCATTCCACAAGCCCGGCAACTCGAGAGCCTTCAGCTCCTTGCCGTTCTTGCTCTTGCTGCTGATAAATCCTGTTGTCTTGTCAACATAGTCAGGCAGATTGAACGGCTCGCCCTTATAATTTTTAACTGCACAAACGAGGTCAACGGGATTGAAGTGTGTACCCTCGGTGAACATCTTCATGTATTCGGTGTTGCTCTTGTCAATCTGACTGCTCTCAAGTATCTGCAGACTGATGGTGCCGTCCTGATTGTAGGTAAGGAACGGACCTCCGCCCGGCTCGCCAACGTTCTTTACAACTCCGCAGACACGGATAGGACGGTTGAGCTTTGAGCGCAGATAGATAACGAGGTCGGCATCCTCAAGATTCTTGATGTCTGGCTTGCGGCAGCACAGATCGTTCTGAACGAAACGTATGATTTCTTCAATCTGTGAATTGCTATACTCACCGCTGTCGAGCAGGCGCAGATAGCTGAACACCTTCTCCTGCAACGTTACTAGAATTCCGGCAATGAGTTGCTTGTAGGTTACGGTGTCGTTCTTAAGACGGTCTGGCACAACGTTGTCGATGTTCTTTACAAAGATTACGTCGGCGTCGATGTCGTTAAGATTCTGGATGAGAGCGCCATGACCTCCGGGACGGAACAACAGAGAGCCGTCGGCATTGCGGAACGGAGTGTTGTCCGGATTGGCGGCAATAGTGTCGGTGCTGGGTTTCTGCTCAGAGAAAGAGATATTGTAGTTGATGCCGAACTTGGCAACATATTTGTCTTTCTTCTCAGCCACCTTCTTCTCAAACAGAGCCTTATGCTCATGGCTTACGGTGAAGTGAACGTTAGCCTCGCCTGCGCTTGACGCATATAATGCTCCCTCAACAAGATGCTCCTCGAGAGGAGTGCGCACGCCGTCTTCATATCTGTGAAAGAGCAGCAGGCCCTTAGGCAGCTGTCCGTAGTTAAGGCCCCTAGACTCGAGCATATTGGCAACAACAGCCTTGTAGTTGCCGGCAGCAACAAGGGCTGCGATGTCCTTGCCCTCATTCTTTACGCAAGCTGCGTTAAGCTCATCATAGAAAGCAAACTTCTCTATGTTGTCGAAGAATTTCTTTTCGAAGTCAGTACGCGGTTCGTCATAGTCAGCGCCGAGAAAAGCGAACATATCCTTGAACATACGGCTGGCAGCTCCACTGGCAGGAACAAACTTTACGATCTTCTTGCCTTCTGCCTTATAGGCTTCCCACCTTGCGATATAGTCGGCACGCTCACTGTCGGCAGGAGCAATGACGCCACGGCCTATGCCTGCTGCTGCCTCGAGCTTCAGGAAAGGAAAGCCTTTTTTAAACTCTTCGAGTTGGGTTGCTACTTGTTCTTCGGTTATGCCTTTTTCGGCAATCTGCTTTAAGTCTTCTGGTGATAACATAAGTATTATAATTTTATAAGGTTTCAGTAAATCAGTTACAAATATATAGTTTTTTTCTTAAAAAACATAACTTTAGATATTAAAAAGTTATTACTTATTGTCAGAAATGCCTTATTATTTAATTTATTTGAAAGAACATCCGAAAATATCAGGAAAAATGTGTAAGTTTGCATAACAATGTACTCCGGCAGACCATGAAAAGTTGCCGTGCAAAGGCATTATTAACCTGTAAGCATACACGCCGGCACGCATGCTGAAACATGGAAGACAAGCCAAAGCCGGACATTTAAACGATAGATTCATCAACGGCAGACGCCAACAGGCGGCAATGCCCTTAACATACAAGAAGGATATGGCTGAAAAACTGTTCTTTACCAAAAAAGAGAGAAACGACATTGTAAACATAATACGCGGACTGCGCGAGAACGCACACGGCATGCTGAAAAGAGAAGACGAGAAAAACGTCTTCAGGCATCTGAAGACCGCTCTCGAAAACGACCTTATACAGCGCGATGTGTTTGGAATGAACCCCATACTGCTGAGTCTGCAGACCGCACAGATTGCCGTAAGCGAGATTGGACTGAAGCGCGACGGCGTGATGGCCATACTTCTATATACAAGCGTGGCTGAAAACGACAACTCGCTTGAGGAAATAGAAAAGAACTTCGGAAAAAACGTATCTACAATAATTCACGGACTCAGAAGCATACAGGAACTGTATAAGAAGAATCCGGTGATAGAGAGCGAAAACTTCAGAAACCTCCTGCTGTCGTTTGCCGAGGACATGAGGGTGATACTGATAATGATTGCCGACAGGGTGAACCTGATGAGGCAGATAAGGGACACCACAAACACTGAGGCAAAGATGAAGGTGAGCGAGGAGGCAAGCTATCTGTATGCCCCGCTGGCACACAAACTGGGACTGTATAAGCTGAAAAGCGAGCTGGAAGACCTGAGCCTGAAATATCTTGAGCACGACGCCTACTACATGATAAAGGCGAAACTCAACGAGACAAAGAAAAGCCGCGACGCCTATATAGAAAAGTTCATAACGCCTATAGACAAGAAGCTGAAAGAGGCCGGACTGAAGTTTCACATGAAGGGACGCACAAAGAGCATTCACAGCATCTGGCAGAAGATGAAGAAACAGCAATGCGGCTTTGAAGGCATATATGACCTGTTTGCAATAAGAATAATACTCGACTCGCCGGCTGAACTGGAGAAGATGCAGTGCTGGCAGGTGTTCGCCATAATAACAAACATGTATCAGCCTAACCCGAAACGTATGCGCGACTGGCTGAGCGTGCCTAAGTCGAACGGATACGAGAGTCTGCACATAACCGTGCTCGGCCCTGAAAACAAATGGGTGGAGGTGCAGATACGCACAGAGCGCATGGACGAGGTGGCAGAAAGAGGACTGGCTGCCCACTGGAGATACAAGGGTGTGAAGGGCGAAAGCGGACTTGACGAATGGCTCAACAGCATAAGGACGGCGCTGGAGAACAAGGACGACCTGCAGGTGATAGACCAGTTTAAGATGGATCTTTATGAGGACGAGGTGTTTGTGTTTACGCCCAAAGGCGACCTTATGAAGTTTCCGAAAGGAGCCACCGTGCTCGACTTTGCCTACCGCATACACTCTAACATAGGCAACCACTGCACGGGAGCAAGGATAAACAACAAGGCGGTTACATTCAGATACATACTGAAAAACGGCGACCAGGTGGAGATTATGACGTCGAGCACGCAAAAGCCGAAACAGGACTGGGTGAACATCGTGAAGACAAGCCGCGCAAAGTCGAAGATAAGAATGGCCATAAAAGACCTTATGGTGAAAGACGGAGCGTATGCAAAGGAGATGTTTGAACGCCGACTGAAAAACCGAAAGATCGACTTTGACGAGAGTGCCGTATCGCACCTGATAAAGAAACTGGGATATAAGGAGGCAAACGACTTCTACAAAGACATGGCTGACGGAAGCCTCGACGTAAACCAGACAATAGAAACGTATCAGCAGGTGCTGATGTTCGACAACAACACCGCACCAACGGCTCCGGCAAGAAGTGCGAAAGAGTTTAGCTTTGAGAACCCCAACGAGGAGATTGCCTACTCGAACGACGACGTGCTGGTGATTGACCAAAACCTTAAAGGCGTGGACTATACGCTGTCGAAATGCTGCCACCCGATATACGGCGACGATGTGTTCGGATTTGTAACCGTGAACGGCGGAATAAAGATTCACCGCACCGACTGCCCCAATGCACCCGAACTGAGAAAGCGATTCGGCTACAGAGTGGTGAAGGCGATGTGGAGCGGAAAGGGCAAATCGCAATACTCTATCACGCTGAAAATTATAGGAAACGACGACATAGGCATCGTGAACAACATAACGAGCATTATATCGAAAGAGGAGAACATCATGATGCGCAGCATAAACATTGACAGCAACGACGGACTGTTCCGCGGTAACCTCGTGGTAAACGTGGAGGACACATCGAAACTGGAACAGCTGATAAAGAAGCTGCGCAACGTGAAGGGCGTGAAACAGATTATAAGACTGTAAGAAGAATGAGGATGCGGCAGCGACGCCGCACATACAAAAGGCTATGATGCCTTGACAATAAAAAGGAAACGGACAAATGCACAGGCCTAACAGCCGGCATTTGTCCGTTTTTATATAAATCTTTCTTTAACTTAAACCCATATTAGCCCGCACACAGCATTATTTGTTTTGTGCATTCATGCTTTCAGCCGTCTACTTGCTGAAGAATATGCGGAGCAATGACCTGTTTACGGTTAAAGGATCTGCTGCAACATGTCTTTGTTCAGGAGCTTCATGGCGTCTTCCTTGCTTATCTTGCCGGTAACGTCGATAAGGGCACAATCTTCATCGTCTGAAAAAGCGATGAAAAGTTCGGTAACATAGTCGCCCTCACACTTGCCGAATACTTTTATTGTGTCTGATTCGTCAACGAACGAAGCCATGGCTTCATAAGCTTCAGAGTCTATCTCTCCCACCCTGTCGTTGAATGTCTTAATCTGCTCGTCGGTGCCCTCAGACAGCAGGACGAGAGTGCCGCCGTCAAGATTAGACAGGAGAGCCTTGACATTTTCAGGCATGGCGGCAGCCTGCGCAACAATAAGGTCCTTGCTGAGCGTTATAGCCTGCGCACCTGTAGACTTTGTGATCTCGTTGATTACCTCTTGTGTGCTTTTGGCAAAGCCGGCCATGCAGAACATTGCTGCCAGCGCCAGAATAAACAGCTTTTTCATAATAGTGTCGTTTTGTTGTTAATTATGTCATTTGTTTCTATTGTCATAGACGTATGACAAGGCCGTCAGTGACATGAAGGATAAAGTTTTTCACACTTTTTATATTATACACACCTCATTCAGATCAAGCCGCCAGGCATGGCGTTGCCCTTACATGAGGCATAAGCCCAAATCAGCAATCAGAATTTGGGGTAAAACGGACGACGGCTCCCTCCGATGACATTTCGTTACATCATTGGAGCCGTCATACATAATGTTATATCGCAGGCAGCAGCACCGTTATTGTCTGTTCTCCTTTATCTTCTGCACGTAAGCGTCGATAACGGCCACGGCAGTGATGTTGACAACATCGCGTACGCTGCACTCGAAGTCGGTGAAGTGTATAGGCTTGTTAAGACCCATCTGGATAGGACCGATAATCTCAGCGTCAGAATTCATTGCACGCAACAGCTTGTATGCGTTGTTGGCACTGCTGAGGTTAGGGAACACAAGCGTGTTGACATCCTTGCCCTTAAGGCGCGAGAACGGATACTTGGCGTCGCGCAGCTTGTTGTCGAGAGCAAAGTTTACCTGCATCTCGCCGTCGATGGCCAGGTCAGGATAACGTGTCTGCATAGCCTCAACGGCAGCATGAACCTGAGCCGGACTGCCTATCTCGTCGGAACCGAAGTTTGAATAGCTTATCATGGCTATCCTCGGCTCTTCGTTGAAGAATCTTACAGTCATTGCGCTCAGACGTGCAATGTCTACGAGCACGTCCTTGTCAGGATGGCGGTTGATAAGCGTGTCGGCCATGTAGAACACACCCTTCTTGGAGTTGATGATATGCATCGTGCCAAAATGGTTGTATCCGGGCTGTATGCCGATAACCTCCTTTGCCACCTTGATGGTGTTTGAATACTTGGTGTAAAGACCCGTGATGAAGGCGTCGGCCTCGCCGGTCTCAACCATCATCATACCGAAATAGTTGCGCTCAAACATCTTGTCGTTGGCTTCCTGGAATGTGTAGCCCTGGCGTTTGCGCTTCTCGGCAAGTATGCGTGCATAGCGTTCACGGCGGTCGTTCTGGTTGTCGTGGCGCAGATTTACTATCTCTATGCCGTCGAGATTAAGGTCGAGTTCCTTGGCAAGCTTCATTATACGCTCGTCGTTGCCAAGCAGGATAGGCTGGCAGATGCCCTCGTTCCTTGCCTGTACGGCAGCCTTGAGCATCGTAGGGTGTATGCCTTCGGCAAAGACAACGCGCTGCGGGTGCTTGCGTGCTGTATCATATAGCTTCTGGGTGAGCTTGGTTTCCTGTCCGAGCATCTCGCGCAGATGGTTCTTGTATTCGTCCCAGTCGGTTATCGTAGTGCGTGCCACCCCACTCTCTATGGCTGCCTTGGCAACGGCTGCCGACACTTCAGTGATGAGGCGCGGGTCGACAGGTTTCGGAATGAAGTAAGACGGACCGAAAGTAAGGTTGTTTACCTGATATGCGTCGTTAACGACATCGGGCACAGGCTGCTTTGCCAGGTTGGCAATAGCGTGGACGGCGGCAAGCTTCATCTCCTCGTTTATGGCAGAGGCATGAACGTCGAGAGCGCCTCTGAAGATATACGGGAAGCCGATAACGTTGTTAATCTGGTTAGGATAGTCAGAACGGCCGGTAGACATGAGCACGTCGGGACGGCTGGCCATGGCTTCCTCATATGAAATCTCGGGCACGGGGTTAGCCAAGGCAAACACAATGGGCTGGTCGGCCATCGACCTTACCATGTCCTGAGTGAGCACGTTGCCCTTGGAAAGACCGACAAACACGTCGGCTCCCTTGACTGCCTCCTCGAGTGTATGCACGTCGCGGCGGTCGGTAGCAAAGAGCTTCTTCTGCTCCGTAAGGTTCTCGCGGTCGCTGGTGATAACGCCCTTAGAGTCGAGCATAACGATGTTCTCGCGCTTTGCGCCGAGAGCCATATACAGCTTTGTGCATGATATGGCTGCCGCACCTGCTCCGTTGACAACAATCTTAACCTTTGATATGTCCTTGCCGTTCACCTCGAGAGCGTTCTTCAGTCCGGCGGCAGATATGATGGCCGTGCCGTGCTGGTCGTCGTGCATCACGGGGATGTCGAGCGTGCGCTTCAGTCGCTCTTCGATGTAGAAACATTCAGGAGCCTTTATGTCTTCAAGGTTGATGCCGCCGAACGTGGGGGCTATCTTCTCTACAGCCTCGCAGAACTTTTCGGGGTCTTTCTCGTCAACCTCAATGTCGAACACGTCGATGCCGCCATAAATCTTAAACAAGAGTCCCTTGCCCTCCATGACGGGCTTGCCGCTCATGGCTCCGATGTCGCCCAGACCGAGCACGGCGGTGCCGTTGCTTATCACGGCAACCAGGTTGCCCTTGGCTGTGTATTTATACGCGTCATCGGGAGTTTTCTGTATCTCAAGGCACGGAAACGCAACGCCCGGCGAATAGGCCAGACTAAGGTCGGTTTGCGTACTGTAGGGCTTTGTCGGTTTAACTTCTATTTTTCCGGGTTTCCCGTTCTTGTGATATGCAAGAGCGGCCTCTTTTGTTATGTTTACCATAGGCGTTTTCTGTTATCTTATTTTGTATTGTCTTTTACCTTATAACCATTTCACTTTATCATGAAAAGTCATGCAAATGTAATAAAAATAAAGGAAAGCAAATAGTTTTTTTAGAAAAATTATTAACTTTGCAAATAAAATAAGAATAGTGTTTATGCGCAAAACAGGCAACATAACAGTTTATCGTGAAAATCTGAAAACAAGGATACTCGAAACGTCGATGCAGCTCTTCAAACAGAAGGGAATTAGGGCTGTGAAGATGGACGATATTGCCACAGAAATGGGAATATCCAAACGCACCCTGTATGAGATTTACAGCAACAAGGAAGACCTGCTTTACGAGTGTGTAAAGCACGACTCTGAGAAGATGACCAAGCAGCTGCAGGAGTATGCCGAAAAGACGGACAACGAGATGGACGTCATAGCCTTCTTCCTTAAAGCCAAGCTGAGAGACCTGGGAACCATCAATCCGCGCTTCTTTCTTGAAACGCAGAAATACTCTAAGATTGTAGCTTTTCTGCAAGAGTATAACGAGAGGCAGCGCGCCAACTCGTACCTCTTCATGAAGAAAGGCATAGAGCACGGATTCTTCAGGGGCGACATCAACTATGACATCGTGCACAAGATGAGCGACGCCGCTATGAACTATGTTATGCAGACAAAGATGTACCGCAAGTATTCGCTGAAGGAGATATTCCACACCTTCATAACGGTCTACATGCGCGGGTGCTGCACAAACAAAGGGCTCGACTATCTGGAGAAGTATATGGACGAAAGCAAGATAAACAAATAGGACACCGACAAGAGAATGACGCTGCGCGGACGGCGGCCCAAGGAGCAGGACAACAAAGATAAGATTCAGGACGAAGCGCAACAGGAGGGCTTAAAATCCGAGAACGATCAGTATACTAAAACAATTCAGCCACATACGCAACCGCATCAAGGAAGCAAAGGAAAATCATAACATCAGCAGAAAACGGCATACGCAACCGTGACGTCTCTACACACGGAGAGCATCAGCACACCCATGAAAAAACATTATAAAATGGTGTGCGACAACGGTCTGTGCATGCTGACATATTGCCGGCACGGCGGACACGGTGCTTACATTGTGATTTCTGTCAACGCTCCAGAATCTTGCTATTCTAAAATTTCTTTCAGCAGGGCGTAAAATTCCGCTGTTTTTGTGTGCAAGCGTAAACTGCTATACAGCAACATGTTGGCACGTCAAAGAGCATCAGTGTGCATTTTTCTGGCACTAAAACAGCGGCATTTTGCCTCAAAATTCACTCATGATACAAGACATAACGCATGGCAAAAGGTGGCTTTTTAGGATGCAAAAGGCCACAAACGGCAACACGAAAGGCGGCATTTTGCAGACCGGGATGCCACCGGACGCACAAAAGCTGCATATTATCGGGCACATATTTTCTATTTTGTCTGAAAATCCATACAAAGGCAAAATATCATAATGAACGGCATAAGCCTCAATATGCTTACACTTATCAATATTCAAATGTCCCAATCATAAACCAACACTTGCCAAAGAATGGCATACCGTCAATACACACTGAAACTCAGACAGAAGCATGCTCAATATAAAAACAAAAATTCTGCGGATTATAATTGGCCTATTTAGGATAAAAAAGTAACGCTCACACAGGAGCCAAGCCTGCATGAGCGTTTCAGTCACTATGTTTAAACAGAATTAAAATATATAAAAACAAAACACTAAAGTTTGTTCATTCCCGGCTTGCAGACCACGTCTGCACCATTGCTGCGGATGACTATGCCCGAAGCCTTGCTGCCCTTTATGTCCATGTTGAGCGCGCCGTCGGGCACATAGAACGTAACATTGTCGAAGAGCACATTGCGGCTGTCGTCTATCACCATTGTGTTGTCAGTGGCCTGTATCTCCATGTTGCGCAGCGTCAGTCCGTCGGCATCGTTGAGCGTCTTTATTATCCTGTTGGTCCTGACACTGCCGTTCTCAAGTAGCACGCCAGAACACGGAATCTCTGGTATGCCGTTGACGGTCATTAGCCTGTCGACCGACTCAACGATGAAGTTGCGTATGGTTATGTCCTTAACCGTAGGCGTAAGCGGAGTGATGTCGAGCGGCGGATAGCGGCGCGCAAGCTCACCCATATACATCTTCGAACCGAGCAGATCCCACGTGAAAGCCTCACGCACGTTAACCAGTCTTATGTTCTCATAGGTGATGTCTTCAACGGTGCCGCCGCGGTTGCGCCTTGTCTTGAAGCGGAAGCCCGTGCGTGTGCCGTAGAACACACAGTCGTGAAGATACACACGACGTATGCCTCCTGCCGTCTCGCTGCCGCAGGTGATGCCTCCGTGACCGTCCTTGGCGAGACAGTAGCGTATGAGCACGTTCTCCGTAGGACGGTTGACGCGCAGTCCGTCTTCGCATCGTCCGGCCTTCAGCGTGAAGCAGTCGTCGCCGCAGTTGAGCGTAGAGTATTCTATAAGCACGTTCTTGCATGAAGAGATGTCTATGCCGTCGCCGCTCGGCACGTCTGTAGAATTTACGGTTATGCCTCTTATTATCACGTTCTCACAATAAACGGGATTAACGTTCCACAGAAGGCTGCGCTCGAAGGTTACGCCCTCAACGAGCACGTTCTTGCAGTTGATGGGCGAAAACGACTTGGGGCGGTAGAACGTGCGGCCTTCCTTGCCGTCGCACAGACGCTCTTTGACGGGCATACGGTAGTCGATGTCGTTCTCAACTACGCTTTTGCCGTTAGGGAACTTGCGCATGGGCACGTCCATCGGCGGCCCCATAATCACGCCTTTGCCCGTAAGGGCTATGTTCTTTGCACCGTTGGCATATATAAACGCACCAGCACCCATAACCTCGACGCCCTCATGACGCGTGAACACGGCAGGCTGATAGTCGTCCACCTCGCCCGAGAACTCTATCACGGCACCTTCATCCAGGCGAAGCTCCACGTTGCTCTTCAGTTCTATTCTGCCTGAATACCACTTGCCGGCAGGCACAACCACGGTGCCGCCGCCACGCTTAGAGAGGCTTTCTATCTTTTCATTGATTGCAGGAGTTATCTTGCCCGATGCCGAAACGTCGGCCTTGCCCACGGTTTCGCGGCGGTCGGGAAATTCGGGGCGCCTTATCTTCTTCAGCTTGAAGGGCGCTTCGTCTACAGGAGCTATGTCGGCAGGCATTGCAGCTGCTCCTACGTTCTCTTTCTCTGGCACTACAATAGTGTTGCCGGCATCAGCCCCGTTGGCGAACACCGGCAACATTAAAATTAATGATAATAAAGATTTTGCGTATCTGTCCATTGTTATGTTTCTTTTAAAGAAAGAACGTAAACAGATTTGATTTGTAACGTTATTTATGCTGACAATTTTCACAGAATGTTTCTATTTTGGTTAATGTTTCGCATATTTTAAGCCAAATCGGTTATTTTAATTCGGCCTTATTGTCGTTTTGACATTTAGCTGACTGCCGTTTGATTCTCCGCAAGCACTGCAGGCAATGTCAAGAAAAGGCATACGGCAAGACGCCAACAGAAAGCAATAAGACTGCCGGAAGCCTCAATCTGCAGATAGAAGTAAGACAATGACCGATTTTAGACTTGACGCATTTCTCTTCAACATGCATCCTTCAGAAACAGTCTGTAAGGCTGTCAATGTGTTGTTTCAGTCTGTAGACCAGACCATTATTTGTATAAGGCAGGCAGTGCCCCGGCTGTTTCAACCATGCCAGAATGCATCCGGACTGCACTGCCTTTACCATTATGTATTATCCGCGTGTGGCATACAGGCCGATGGTGGTGCCTGTAAATCCGCCGGCGTTGCGTGTCGACAGGAAGCCGGCGTCTACGTTGTTCTTCAGCAGTTTCCATTCGCCTTTGCCCACTGCATAATAGAAGTCGAACGTCAGACCGCGTGAAACAATCTTCAGGCGTATGTCCTTGTCGGCCTTTGCGAGAGCCGAACTTGCCAATATTTCGTCTTTGCCTCCGTCAGCTGTCTTTCTAAGTTCAACGGCCTTGCCTGCTGACGTCTTGGCCACGCAAAGCAGATACTGATGTGTCTCGTCCTTGAAGAGCAGCATGCCTGCGCGCTCGTTTACAGTCTGAGGCTCGAAAACCAGACGTGAAGAGCACTCAAACTTATGATGCTGTATGCGGCGGCCTACGTATGCCGGAACGGCTTTCTCGGCAGTTGTGGTCTCAACGCACTTCATTGACAGATAACCGGGCACGGCATTTGTGCTGCAGATAGAGTCAACAGGACCGCGAAGCGAGAACCAGTCGAGCGGCAGTGTCTTTTCAGAGAAATCGTCGTTGTATGCAAAATTACCGAAGGTTACGTTCTTTCCGCGTACAGCTCCCTTTACATTGCCTGTCATAGGCACGGTTTTTCCTTGTTCAAGTATGAGCGGGAAACCTTCGTCAGTCCAGCTTACAGGCAGGAGGAATGTCTCACGTCCAAGATTCTCAAACTTGCCCTCACACGGACGGCATGCAAGGAACACTGCCCACCAGTCGCCGGAAGGAGTCTGCACAAGGTCGGCATGACCTGCACATGTAACAGGGTCTATGCGGTTAGGATCAAGGTCGCGCTGAGTAAGTATAGGATTCTTCTTGGCGGGAACGAAAGGTCCAAACGGGCTGTCGCTTCTAAAAATCACCTCTGAGTGCATGTCGCTGGTGCCGCCTTCGGCCGACATCAGGAAATATTTGCCGTTAATCTTATACATATGAGGACCCTCAATCCATATAGGCTTGTCCTCCGGATGCACGCCCTTGTTCACGAGAATCTTCTCAGGACCAACAGTCTTGTCGGTATTTACGTCAAATTCGCGCACGCGGATAGCCCTGTGGCCGTCGTATTCAGCCTTGCCTTCGGGTTCGTCATTGTTTACGATATAGGCCTTACCGTCGTCGTCAAAGAAGAATGAGGGGTCTATGCCTTTTACGTCAGGCAGACGGATTGGCTCCGACCATGAGCCGAACGGATCTTTTGTCTTAACGAAGAAGTTGCCCCACCCCACGTTTGTGGTTATCATATAAAAGGTCTTGTTGTGAGGATTATACGATATTGCAGGAGCAAAGATACCTGCTGAAACCTTCTGGCCGGCAAGAGGCAACTGCGACGGACGGTCGAGGATATAGCTGATCTGCTTCCAGTTCACCAGGTCCTTACTGTGGAACAACGGCACTCCGGGATAATAAGAGAAGCTTGAAGTTACCATAAAGTAGTCGTCGCCGACACGGCAGATGCTCGGATCAGAATACCATCCGGGAAGTATCGGATTGTAGAATCCGCCCTCGCCTTCGAGCTTCACTTTCTTATAGATGTCGTCATCTCCACTATAACTGAAATAATCGAACAATGCCGTATGGGCAACAGTGGCAGGCGCCTTTGCGGCACTTGCAGCTTGAGCGCCGGCTGTCTGTGCCGAAAAGGCAAGCAATGCAGACGCAAGAATGCAGCTAATTTTAGTTTTTTTCATATCTCTATATATCAGAATATTAAAGTTTTTCATGTCCATGCATAGGTCTTCGCCATAGATATGCACCATCCGCTTATGGCTTATGCCGTAAAAGACCTGTACCGAGTACAAAGGTAAAAACTATAATCAATTAGCGCCCCACTATTCGTCACCAATACATTAATATTTGTTTCATGCACATGATTCATCACCATAAAACACATGAAATCAGGATAAAACAGAGATTTTCATACTAAATCTGCAAGTTCAGGAAAGATTAAAGATATGGTGTAAAGTAAACAAAAAGGCGGCGTAATAAGCTTACACCGCCTTTTGTGTGGAGCTGGAGGGATTCGAACCCTCGTCCAAACAGGGAAACCATACGCTTTCTACACGCTTATTCCGGCCTTCGGTTTTCGAGCTGCAGCAAGACCCGGACCACCAACTGCAACCTTATCCCCTAAAACTTCATCTTGAGTGCGGGGCCGCACAAGACTATTTCCGATTTAACCGCACCGCTTTACCGAAACGCTTCGGAACAACAGCTTTCGAGCAGTGTCTCGTCCTGTCACCTTGTGACTGGATTAAGCCGATAATCTACTATGCTTCGATTAGGCAGCGAGAGCGTATTTGTTTTCGCCAGATAAATTTTTGACCGCTGAGATTTAGGAGCCAACAGACGACGCTCCGCGTGCTTACGTACCATTCCAACCCGCTGTCAAATCCGGTCAACCCCAATCTGCCAAACGTGCCGGAGCTACGTTTTATCCGTGCAAAGATAACTCTTTCTGTAAGAATACGCAAATTTATGGCTATTTTTTCAATAATCAGAGAGCAACTAACATTTTTTTCAAATTATTTGTGTTACCTTTGCAACAAATTTGAATATTTGGGGTTATTCTAGAGAAACAATATTTTTTAGAAGGTGAACAACGTCTATACGAAAGAGGCGGACTGCATAAACTGCAGCCATGATGCTATGAATGCTACACAAAGGGCAATAAAAAGGGCTTTCGACTTTATATCAGCCTTTTTAGGACTGATTATATTATCACCATTGTTCCTCATTATATATATAATGCTCAAAAGACAAAAGAACGGACCTGCAATATTCTCGCAAGAACGCATAGGATACAGAGGCAAGCCGTTTACCATATATAAATTCAGAACTCTCAGCAAGGCTGAGGACAAACCACAGCTGGTGGCTAAATGTGATGACAGCAACTCGACCAAAACCGAAAGGTTTTTAAGAGAGCATCATCTTGACGAGCTGCCGCAGCTCTGGAACGTGCTTATCGGCGACATGTCGCTCGTAGGACCACGCCCTGAACGCAAGTACTATATCGACCAGATAATGGAAATAGACAATTCGTATGTGCTAATATATGAAATGAGGCCCGGACTGACATCCGAGGCTACATTATATAATGGCTATACCGACAGCATGGAAAAGATGCTGAAACGTCTGCAGATGGATATTCATTATCTCGAGAACCGCTCGCTGGCGCTCGACTTCAGCATAATAATGCGTACAGCCGCAAGTATAATTAGTGGCAAGAAATTTTAAGTGGAAATTAATTTAATATGAAAAAATATATCATTCTTTTCTTATTCGCACTGCTGTTGCCTTGTTATGCAACGGCACAATCGTCAATGACAGACGAACAGATACTGAAATTTGTAATGAAAGAAAACGCCGAAGGCACATCGCAGGCACAGATTGTAACAAAACTGATGCAGAAAGGCGTAACTATAGAACAGATCAGGCGCGTAAAAGACAAATATGAACGCCAGGCAAAGAACAAAGGCCTTGGCACCGTAAGCAGCAAAGACACGGAAGAAGATAACGGACGCCAGAGAAAGAATAACGGAAAGAAAGGCTCAAGCAAAAACGACGATGACGAAGAATCACCGCAATACAGAATAAAAGATACAAGAGAAAAGAAAAAGAGCAAATCAAAAGAAGTTGTCTATGACGAGACAAACGAAGACTGGCTGATGATGCAGGATGAGCTGAACACATTCATCCCTGACACAACTGCCATGCTGGAAAAGCTCCTTGCAGAAAAAAGAAAGAAAAAAGTGTTCGGACGTGATATCTTCAACAACAAGGACCTTACGTTCGAGCCCAACATGAACATCGCCACCCCGCAGAATTACATCTTAGGCCCGGGCGACGCTGTTTATATCGACATATATGGCGCATCACAAAAGACTATAGAAAGCACCGTTTCACCCGACGGAGAAGTAACAATAGAAGGTTTCGGCCCCGTACAGGTAAGCGGTCTGACCGTGGCACAGGCAAATGCACGCCTGCGCTCTACGTTAGGAGCAAGATACAGCAGTTCGAAGATAAAGCTAACTGTTGGTCAGACACGTTCGATAATGATTAACGTGATGGGTGAGGTGAAAAACCCTGGAACCTACACTCTTCCTGCGTTTGCAACAGTATTCCATGCCTTGTATATGGCAGGCGGTACAAACGATATAGGTACGATGCGTAACATCAAGGTATACAGAAATAACCGACTGGTGTCTGTCGTGGATATCTATGACTATATCCTGAACGGAAAACTCACAGGCAACGTCAGACTTGCCGACAACGACGTCATTTCCGTTGGTCCTTACGACTGCCTGGTAAATATTACCGGAAAGGTAAAAAGGCCGATGTACTATGAAATGAAGCGTAACGAAAGCGTTGGCACCTTGCTGAAATACGCCGGAGGATTTACAGGAGATGCATATAAGAAATCTGTACGCATTGTCAGAAAGACAGGAAGAGAATATTCTGTCTACAACGTTGATGAATTTGACATGAGTGCATTCCATCTTGCAGACGAGGACTCTGTAAGCGTTGACTCTATCCTGCCCCGCTTCTCTAACATGGTTGAGGTCAAGGGTGCCGTGTTCCGTCCCGGAATGTATCAGGTAGGAGGCGACATCAACAGCGTAAAAACACTTATCGAACACGCCGACGGTCTCCGTGAAGAAGCCTTCACTGCACGTGCCGTAATGCACAGGATGAAGAAAGACCGTACACTCGAAGTCGTTCCTGTTGACGTTGAAGGCATATTGGACGGCACCGTTCCTGACATACCTATACAAAACAACGACGTGCTGTTCATCCCGACTAAACAGGAGATGATGGAAGAACAGACTATCACAATACACGGAGAGGTACAATACCCGGGTATTTACAGATATGCCGACAACGAAACCCTTGAGGACTTCGTCTTGCAGGCAGGAGGCTTAAAGCAGACAGCCTCAACAGTAAAAGTGGATGTGTCAAGACGAATTGTAAACCCGAAAGCACTGACAACCGACTCAGTCATTGCCCGCACTTACACATTCGCCCTGAAAGACGGCTTTGTGATTGACGGCACACCCGGCTTCAAGCTCATGCCGTTCGACGAAGTGTATGTCCGCAAGAGTCCCGGCTACTACAAGCAGCAGAATGTTGTCGTTGAAGGCGAAGTAATGTTCAGCGGTACATATACGCTCTCTAAGAAGAATCAGCGTTTGAGCGACCTTATAAAGAGTGCCGGCGGCGTTAACGACCGTGGCTATGTTGCAGGTGCACGCCTCGAAAGAAAGGTGAACGAGAGCGAACGCGCACGTATGGAAGCCGTGCTCAAAAAAGCCAAGGAAGAGGCAGAACAGATGGAAATAGAAGCTGCTAAGGAAAACAAGAAAATAGATCTTAAAGACAGCGAGAAAATCAAGAAATTTGAAATACCTGAGTTCTATTCTGTCGGAATAGAGCTTGACAAGGCCCTAGCCAACCCCGGATGCGATGCAGACATCGTTTTGCGTGAAGGCGACAAAATCATCGTACCGCAATATAACGGAACAGTAAAGATAAACGGTGCTGTGATGTATCCTAACACCGTAGGTTTCCAGAAGGGCAAGAAGGCTAAATATTACATTAACCAGGCCGGCGGATTCAGCGAAAAGGCAAAGAAGAGCCAGACATACATTGTTTACATGAACGGCACTATTGCAAAGGTTAGCCAAAATGCCAAGCCAAAGCCCGGATGTGAAATTGTTGTACCTGAAAAGGAAATCAACAAGATGACTATTGCTGAAAAGATGACTATCGGAACATCTGTTGCATCAATAGCAACAATGATTGCGACACTGGCAAATATATTGTAAAAAATAAAAGAAAATGGTTGAGAATATAGAATACAAGCTCAGGGAAATAGACCTGAAAAAGCTTCTTAACAGAATAAAGACACATAAGAAATTATTTATAATAAATCTTTCTGTTGCATTTGTTGTAAGTGCATTCTTAATTTTATGTGTTCCGAGATTCTATGTCTGTGAAGTTAAACTGGCACCTGAAACCACCACTCCAAATATAGGTGGCCTTGGTGCCTTGGCGTCGAGCTTCGGCCTAAACATGTCTAATATGGCAAATCAGGATGCCATTGTGCCAGAACTGTATCCTGACCTGATGGAATCTGCCGACTTTCAGACAAGCATGTTCCCCATTAAAATAAAATCAAATGACGGGAAAATAGAAACTACATATTACGAATATCTTGAGAAGTACCAGAAATCAGCATGGTGGGAAAAGATAATAGGTTTTGTAAAAGACTTGTTTAAAGACGAGGATGCTGAAGGCGGAGCTAGCGCAATGAAAGTCAATCCTTTCAAAATGACAAAGAAGCAAAACGACATAGCCAAACTGGTTGGGCAAAAGATTAAATGTAGCGTTGACAAGAAGACCAGTGTCATCACTATAAACGTTGAGGACCAGGATCCTTTGATCTGTGCCACTATAGCAGACTCTGCAAGGGTAAAACTGCAGCAGTTCATCATAAAGTACAGAACTAACAAGGCACGTATAGACCTGGAGTACACAAAAAATCTGTATCAAGAAGCTAAAAGACAATACGAACGTGCAAGACAGGTATATGCGGTGTTCTCTGATGCCAATCAGGACTTGGTGCTTGAGAGTTACAAGGCAAAACTGGAAGACCTTGAAAACGAGATGCAGCTGCAGTACAACAACTATCAGCAAATAAGTCAGCAGCTTCAACTTGCAAAAGCGAAATTACAGGAAAGAACGCCTGCGTTCACTACACTACAGTCGGCATCTGTACCACTTAAGCCTACAGGCCCCAAACGCATGGTGTTTGTTGCGTTCTGTATGATTCTAACATTCATAGGAACATCTGTCTATGTTTTCAAAAAAAATATTTAATGGTAATGAACGCACAGCTTTAATTAAAAAGAACATTGCCGGTTCCATACTTATAAAAGGCTGGAACTGCATTGTTCAATTATTGCTCGTGCCCATTACATTAAATTGTCTGAACCAATACGAATATGGAATTTGGCTTACCATCAATTCCATTTTGTTATGGATAGACCAATTTGACATAGGCCTGGGAAACGGACTCAGAAATAAGCTTGCAGAAGCATTAGCAAAAGGCGACAAGGAAAAAGCCAGAAGGCTTGTCAGCACAACATTCATGATGCTGATCATTATTGTAATACCCATTGTTCTCATTTTAAGAATAATAATTCACAATATTGACCTTCATTCGCTATTGAACATAAACAGCGCTACAGTACCAAACTTAGAGGGTATATTTGTTATTTCCATTGTATTTGTAGGCATAACATTTATCTTCAAATTTATCGGGAATGTCTATCTTGGGCTTCAACTTCCGGCAATAAACAATCTCCTAGTTGTTTCCGGCCAGACGCTGGCACTGATCTGCATATTTGTTTTGTCGATAATATATAAGCTCACATTATTCGACGTGGCCTGCATCTACACATTGTCGCCCCTGATGGTCTACCTGATTTCGTATCCGCTGACATTTTGCAGATACAAATATCTAAAGCCTTCATTCAGGCTGTTTGATAAAACAGAACTTAAAGAACTGTTCTCACTAGGAATATTGTTCTTCATTGTTCAGATATCAGGTCTGATAATATTTGCCTCTTCAAACGTACTGATTACGCGCATATTATCTCCGGCAGAAGTTACGCCATACCAGATTTCATACAAATACTTCAGTCTGACGATAATGGTGTTTACAATCATCACCGCACCGCTCTGGTCTGCAACAACTGATGCGTATACAAAGAATGACTGGAAATGGATAAACAACATGATGAATAAGATGAATAAAATAATGCTGGCGTTTCTCGTTCTTCTGATACTGATGCTCGCATCATCTGAATTCATCTATAAAATATGGATTGGCGGTAAAGTTGAAATAGGCTATCTGCTGTCTGCATTAATGGCAATATATATGTGTGTACTTATTTACAGCACATGTTACTCTAACATCCTCTTCGGAATAGGAAAAATACGTCTGATTACAATAATAACAGCGTTAGAAGCTATAATATACATCCCGTTGGCTATATTCTTAGGCAACAGATTTGGTCTTTACGGCATCATCAGTGCACTGATATCCGTTAATCTGATATGCACTATATGCAATAAGATTCAGTTTGAAAAGCTGGCAAACAATAAAGCAACGAGAATATGGAATAAGTAAATAAAGGCAAAATGTTGACAAACATAATAATATTAATATTTGTGTTCGCAGGAATGCTGTCTTTTTTCCTGCTGTCACCCAGTTTCTGCTCTTATCTTCCAAAACGTCAGATATTCTCACCATGGAATACAACTCTGATTGTATGGATTATAATTCTTACTGTTTATTGTTTTGCACATAAAGAATTGTATGCAATATCTCAACAATTCATAATATGTTTAACCGTATGGGTGCTAACGTTCACAACATCATCAATATTAGGTTTTATATTAACACCTTCATATAAAAAACCTAAATGGTCTGTATGCGAAAAAAATGTGGATATTATAACCATTGCTACAATAATACTTGTTCCAATTGCCGTATATAAAGCTATACAGCACGCCTTCCTACTTGGCTCACCAGAAGATCTGTTTTTAACTTTAAGGGAACAAGCCATAGATCCTGAACAAAATCAATTAGGCATTGTTAAATATTTTGTATATGTTATTAATGTAATGCTTATTGTTGAATTATCAAGGAATAAATTAAGAAAATGGAGATTGATCTTGGTAATTATACTATGTTTTCTGTTTTTTATTGCAACTATGGGAAAAAGTACTTTGTTTATGTATTTATTTTCTGGGTTATATATTCTTTATGAAAAGAAAAAAATTTCTTTACGCCCAATAATATTTGGCGCTTTATTCTTAATTCTATTGATACCAACTATGTATTTTTTACGAGGAGGCTCAAATACAGATACTGATACCGACACAATCATCAACATTCTAATGATATATATAATATCATCAATTGTTGCATTTGGTTATGTATCGCCACATTCAAGTTTTGTATGGGGAGAAAATATATTTAGACCATTTTACAATATATTAAATATACTCGGACTTAGTTCTTATACCCCTCAAAGTACCATACAAGATTTTTGCTATGTCCCATTACCAACAAACGTTTATACAGTTCTATCACCTTTTTATAAAGACTTTGGAGAAAGTGGAATTTTTATATTCGCTTTAATAGAAGGCCTGATTATTGGAATAATATATAAATATTCAAAATCAGGTTGCAATATAGTTTCATATTTATATGCATACATATTTACAATGCTTGTCATGCAATTTTTTGATGAATTATTCTTCCAAGGAATATCATCTATTTTACAAATTTTTTTAATAATATTATTTTGCCATATTAAAATAAAACTAAAATGATTATACCCAATTACTTTATACTCATTGTTATATATAATAAAGCGCCTAAAGATTCCACGACAATTCTTTCTTTATCACAAATAGACAATAAATTCAAGCCATATATTAGATGTCTAATTTGTGATAATAGTAAGAATAAATTAAATCCTACTCAAGAGGATGAACTAAAATTAATGTTGAAGGATATCAGGTACGAATACATTTATAATAATGGTCTGAATAAGCCATTATCAAAAATTTATAATGAAACCATAAACAAACTTTTAATACATGAATATTTAATAATATTTGATGACGATTCCGTTTTTAACTCCGACTTATTCGAAGAAAGTTCTAATTCAATTTCAGCTAATAAGGGAATAAATCTTTTTTTACCTATTGTATATGATAACGAAAAAATCATAAGCCCAGCCATTATGAAGGGCTTCAAAGGGCATTACTTAAAAAATATTCAACCAGGAGTCATTAATAGTAAAAATATTACAGCCATTAACAGTGGAATGATTATCAAAGGCCAATATTTAAAAAATAAATTTATTGGATATGATGAAAGAATAAAATTCTATTTTACAGACAATGATTTTATGTATAAATTTACATTAGACAATAAGGCCCTTTATATATTGAACTATAAAATGCATCATACCTTAAACTTTTATCTTCGCGGAGAAAGTTTTGAAAAAAAGAAAAAAAGATTTAAAGATCTAAGACGATCTTACCTGATATTGATGAGACGTAAAGGCATTTTCATGTATTATATCACACAAATTTATTTATTTATTTATTCAATAAAATTTTCAATACAACAAAGAGATATTAGATTTATTTTTGTATTTTAGCAACAAATTTTTTAATATGAAAAAAATTATATTTGATAATATCATCTTTTATTGGCAACGTTCTGGAGGAATTTCTGTCGTATGGTATGAATTAATAAATCGTTTTTTAAAAGGAAACGATAATATTAAATTTATTGATTATGGGAATACACAAAATAAATATCACAATAAATTAAAAATACCAACATCAAAGATAATAAAAAATCATACAAACTTTGGTATGAAAATCTGGAGATATTTTCCTATAAATATAAAATATAATTCACCTTTTATATTTCATTCCACATATTACAGGTTATGTAACAACAAAAGGGCTATAAACTTTTTAACCGTGCATGACTTTACATATGAATATTTTAAACATGGTATTTCTAAATGGCTACATTGTTATACAAAACATCATGCAATAAAGAATGCTGATTACGTTATATGTATTTCTGAAAATACGAAAAAAGACCTTATAAAGTTTATACCAAATATAGATCAAAATAAAATTTTTACCATATATAATGGAGTTGGTAATACCTTTAAAAGGTTAGACAAAAGCCATCGTTATACCAATAAAGATGAACAATATTTAATATTTATTGGGGCCAGAGATGGATATAAAAACTTTATGTTAGCTTTAGAAACATCAAGAATACTTCAAATAAAATTATATATTATAGGAAGAAGACTTTCGGAAAAAGAAACAATAACAGTTGAGAAAATTATTGGAAAAAATTATTGTGACCTTGGATTTATCGATGATAATAAATTAAACCAATTATACAATAAAGCATTTGCACTTATTTACCCTTCATCATATGAAGGTTTTGGAATACCCGTAATTGAAGCTCAAAAAGCAGGATGTCCTGTTATTGCAATGAACAGATCATCAATACCAGAAATAATCGGTAATAAAGATTTATTAGTTGATAAAGAAGATCCAAAACTTTTTGCAGAAAAACTCCAATTGCTACAAGATGATGAATTTAGAGAAAAAATCATAATAGAAGGTATAAATAATTCACAACGTTTCAATTGGGATAATACTTTTAAAGAATACAAAAAACTTTACGAAATAGCGTCTCAAAATAATAAAGAATAGAATTAATGATTATATCAAATAATATTAAAGTATCAATAATAACAACTACATATAATAGTGCCAAAACGGTTGCAAGCACGATAGAATCTGTATTAAGCCAGACATATCCTAACATTGAATATTGGATTATTGACGGGAATTCGTCCGACAGGACATTAGACATAATAAAAAAATATCAGGAACGCTTTAACGGCAGGCTGCATTATCTGTCTGAAAAAGACAAAGGTATATACGATGCAATGAACAAAGGCATCAGCAAAAGTTCGGGAGACATCGTCGGCATTCTCAACTCAGACGACTATTTCACATCAGATGACATCATAGAGAATGTAGTAAAGGCTTTTGCAGACAACAAATTAGACGCTGTCTACGGAGACATACATTTCATCGACGGAAGCAACCCCGACAAAATTGTAAGGTATTATTCGTCTGCCATGTTCAAGCCATTTTGGCTGCGCTTCGGCTTTATGCCCGCACATCCGTCATTTTACGTAAAACGTGAAGTTTATGAAAAATGCGGCAATTATTCGTTAGATTATAAAATAGCATCTGACTATGACATGATGGTCAGGCTATTTCATAAATACCAGATTAGAACAAAGTACCTTAAAAAGGATTTTGTAACGATGCGAACCGGCGGCGTCAGCACTAAAAGCATCAAGAACAGAATACTGATTACGAAAGAAGACGTTAAGGCATGCAAACGTTACGGACTATACACAAATATGTTTTTTATCTCAATAAAGTATCTTTACAAAATCTTTGAATTTAAACGCTTTTCTGTAAAATAACTGAACTGCATGAATTTATAAACGGCAATTTATAATACAGAATATATAAATCAGCCCAATTGCTCTTTTTTGAGTTCAACTCCCATATCCACTTATTTTGTTTTTACGGGCAACAAAAGTTTAATTGCATTTAAACTTAAAAAATCAGAAAGTAATAGACGTATTTTCATTAAAAGTTACACAAAACACGATTAATTTCAATAAAGACTATAAGTAAAATCATATCCATAGGTTTCAAATCATTAACCTATTGTTTATGAGTCAAAACTCGGCCACTTTTGATGCAAAAGTGGCCGAGTTTTCTGTTGCAAACAAGTGATTATTTTTGAGCAAATCAGATATTTCGGGCTCACCGATTTATTTTCTATATTCGGATTGCCGCCATTTTGTCAGAATAAGGCCAGCATATACCGAATAACACAAGCTTTGAAAAGACTTATCTACTAATATCCGGCACAATACAAAAAAGAGTATGAACGACATGAAAAATCATACGCGCTCATACTCCGCTTTATTTCTAATTCAAGCCAGCAAACGTCTATCAGTGAGACGGATGCTCCTGAAGATAGTTCTTAGCCTCTATTGCCGCACGACAACCGCTTGCAGCTGCTGTGATTGCCTGACGATAGTGAGGATCGGCAACGTCGCCGGCAGCAAATACGCCGGGCACATTGGTGCAAGGAGTATTGCCTATGGTCTTGATATATCCTATCTCGTCGAGGTCGAGCCACTCTTTGAACACATCGCTGTTAGGTTTGTGACCGATAGCAAGGAAGAAGCCGTCGATAGGCAGATCGTATTTCTCCTCGTCGGGTTCGCCCTTGCGCTTAACGAGGTGGGCACCCTCAACACCGTTCTCGCCGTAAAGGCCGAGCGTGTTGTGCTCAAACAGAATCTCTATGTTCTCAGCCTCTTTTACACGGCGCTGCATAACCTCTGAAGCACGGAGGAACGGCTTGCGCACAATCATGTAAACCTTCTTTGCAAGACTTGCAAGATAAAGAGCCTCCTCGCATGCTGTGTCGCCGCCGCCAACAACGGCAACAACCTTCTTGCGATAGAAGAAGCCATCGCATGTGGCACATGCAGACACGCCTTCGCCCTTATATTTCTCCTCGTCAGCCAGTCCGAGATATTTTGCCGAAGCACCTGTGGCAATGATCACAGTGTCGGCAGCAATAACATGTCCGTCGTCTGTTGTCAGCTTGTAAGGAGCCTCGCTCAGGTCGGCCTTAACGATAACGCCGTCGCGCATGTCTGTACCGAAGCGCTCTGCCTGCTGCCTCAAATCCAACATCATCTGATTGCCGTCAACACCCTCGGGATAGCCGGGGAAATTCTCTATCACTGTAGTCTGTGTCAGCTGTCCGCCAACCTGCAGACCGCAATACTCTACCGGATTCAGGTTAGCACGTGCTGCATATATCGCAGCCGTATATCCTGCCGGACCGCTGCCTATGATAAGGCAGCTCACTCTCTCTGCGTTTTCCATATTAATTTATAGTTTTTTTAAAAGACAAAGAAAAGCCAACAATACACCACCATGCCCCATAAGGTTGCACCGCGCTATATCATTGGCTTTTCATTTCATCTTATACAAATATGAATGTATATGTTTTTATTTCTTCAACAGTTCTTCAATCTGCTTCTCTATGTTCTCTATCTTCTCTGTAGGCTCGAAACGTGCCACAACTACACCGTTCTTGGCAACAAGGAACTTTGTGAAGTTCCACTTGATGTCGGCCTTGCTCTTATAGTCGGGATCTGCCTTTGACAGCATATCGTCAAGAATCGGAGCTATAGGATGGCTCATGTCCCATCCGGCAAAGCCCTTCTGGCTTGTAAGATATTTGTACAGAGGATCTGCGTCTTCTCCGTTAACCTTCAGTTTCTTAAAGCGGGGGAACTCTGTGCCATAGTTCAGCTTGCAGAACTCGTGTATAGACTCGTCTGTGCCCGGAGCCTGCTGTCCGAACTGGTTGCAGGGGAAATCGAGAATCTCAAATCCCTGGCTGTGATATTTTTCATAAAGTTTCTCCAACTCCTCATACTGCGGTGTGAATCCGCACTTTGTTGCTGTGTTTACAATCAGCAGCACCTCGTTGGAATACTCCTTTAACGATACGTCTTTTCCTTTTCTGTCCTTGACAGTGAAATCATAAACTGTTTTCATCTTTTGTTTTTATCGGTTTATATATAAAATCTTCTACAAACTTTATGCCAAACGCTGCGACAACTGTTTATCACTAAACTTTTGGCATGATATTTTTATCTTCTGCAAACTTACACAAAAGTTTTGAATATCCCACATCCTTTGAAGAAGTTTTTTGAAATATTTATGTAATTGCACAAAGTCAAAAATACCTTTATATCTGTTTCCGTAATACAGGAATATTTACAAATGACGGCAGGCATACCAAAAATAAGGCGGCGCGGCTACGACAAAATTCAAAAAACTATGTTTTTTATTTGACTTTGCTCTCGCCTTTCACTATCTTTGAATAAGATAGGAGGCGGCTCGGCCAAGACAAAATTCAAAAAACTGCGTCTTTTATTTGACTTTGCTCTCGCCTTTCACTATCTTTAAATAAGATAGGAGGCGGCTCGGCTAAGACAAAATTCAAAAAACTGCGTCTTTTATTTGACTTTGCTCTCGCCTTTCACTATCTTTGTATGTCATTAAAAAAACTATATGTGCCAAAAGCCTGATATGAAACAATATGCAAAACACGACGGCCCTGCCGTTACAAAAGACATAAGACCGCAGATAAAGCTGTGCCGCAAAGAGGAATTTGAAAATCTGTGGCCACAGATAAACGATATATTCGACAAGGCGCGGCAATATATGCGCCGCAACGGCAACAACGTGCAGTGGACTAACGGCTATCCACAGAAACAGACCGTGGCGAGTGATGTTGCCGACGGGTGTTTCTATCTGATATGCCTAAACGGCCGCACTGTGGCATGCTTCTGCATGCGCCCGTCGCCCGAGCCTACTTATGCCAAGATATACAACGGACAATGGCCCGACGACGAGCCTTATAACGTGATACACCGACTTGCGTCTGACGGCAGCGTAGGCGGCATAGCACTGCTTGCCATAAAGTTTGCCCTTGACAAAGGCAACCTGAGAGTGGACACTCACGAACTTAACTCCACGATGATCAGCATTCTGGAGAAAGAAGGATTCATAAGATGCGGCACTATTTACGTTGCCGACGGCACCCCGCGCATAGCATTCCAAAAACAAGGAACAAGACATACAAACCAAATAAACATAATGCCATGAACGAAAATGAATATAATCTGCAAAGATTCGTCGATGCACAGGAAACCGAATATGCCACAGCATTGAGCGAAATACGCAGCGGAGGCAAGCGTAGCCACTGGATATGGTACATATTTCCGCAGCAGAAAGGTCTTGGGCACAGCTACAACTCTGAATATTACGGACTCGACGGCACCGGCGAAGCACGCGCATATCTGGCACACCCGCTGCTCGGAGCGCGACTGCGCGAAATGTCTGCCGCACTGCTCGAGCACAAAGGCCGCACCACAATACGAAGACTTATGGGCTCACAAATCGACGTACTGAAGCTGCGCACCTGCATGCAGCTGTTTGACAGCATATCACCAGGCGACATATTTGCCGAAGTGCTCGACGCCTTCTTCAATAACAAAGAGGAATAACCTGTGGCCAGCAATGCGGCAACCGGGGTTTTACCCTGACTCATTATATACCGAAACATATTTAATATAACCATAAAACCAAGCAAAACGATGTTAGCATACACATACATAGAGCGCGGACGGTTTGAACTTAAAGAAAAGCCCGTGCCGCAAATTAAAGACGCGCGCGACGCCATTGTGCGCGTAACCCTCGGAAGCATCTGCACGAGCGACCTGCACATAAAGCACGGCAGCGTGCCGAGGGCCGTGCCCGGCATAACTGTTGGGCACGAGATGGTGGGCATAGTTGAGCAGGTGGGAGCTGAAGTAAGAAACGTTAAGCCGGGCGACCGCGTTACGGTGAACGTTGAAACGTTCTGCGGCGAATGTTTCTTCTGCAAGCACGGCTACGTGAACAACTGCGAAGACCCCGACGGAGGCTGGGCGTTAGGTTGCCGAATAGACGGCGGACAGGCCGAATATGTAAGAGTGCCGCACGCCGACAACGGACTCAACCGCATACCCGACAACGTAACAGACGAGCAGGCACTCTTCACAGGCGACATACTTGCCACTGGCTTCTGGGCAGCACGCATATCCGAAATTACATCAGACGACACAGTAATGATAATAGGTGCCGGTCCGACAGGCATATGCACCCTGCTGTGCGCCATGCTCCATAAGCCACGGCGCATAATCGTCTGCGAGAAGTCGGACGAGCGCATCCGTTTTGTACGCAGTCATTATCCCGATGTACTCGTAACCAAGCCCGAAGACGCCGAAGCCTTTGTAAGAGCCAACAGCAGTCACGGCGGCGCCGACAGAGTGATTGAGGTTGCAGGAGCCGACGACACTTTCGAACTGGCATGGCGATGCGCACGCCCCAATGCAATAGTTACCGTTGTGGCTCTTTACGACAAGCCGCAGACGCTGCCCCTGCCAGACATGTACGGCAAGAACCTTACGTTCAAGACAGGCGGCGTTGACGGTTGCGACTGCGACGAAATTCTGCGTCTGATATCCGAAGGCCGCATCGACACCACCCCGCTGATAACCCACCGCTATCCGCTAAACGAGATTGAAGAGGCTTACCGCACGTTTGAAAACAGGCTTGACGGAGTGATAAAGGTGGCTATAACCGAGAGGCAAAGGCCATAGGCAGCGCATGCCTTCACGCTGGCGGCAGGTACAGCTGAAACATATTATCATGTTTACTTGCCTGCCGCCATCATTCTGATTTTTCCGTTTTCTTATTGATAGGTTAAAATTAAGACTTTCTAAGACACCATAAACAATCAGAGGGGACGTTTTTTGATTCGCTCAAAAAACGTCCCCTTTGATTTTCTTAATTCACAAAATATTATTTTTCTGCAAGTTTCTCCTTAAACCATCTAACCACGCGGTCGATGACAGGCTGCTGAAACCAGTACATGTCGCCATGCCCGGCGTATTCAACCTCTACATAGCTTACGTCGTTGTCTGCTTTCTTCAGCGCGTCATACAGCTGCCTGCTCTGCACAGGCGACACCAGTGCGTCTGCCGTGCCGTGCATTATCAGGAACGGAGGCAGTCCCTTGCGTATATGCCCCATCGGACTTGCCTTCATGGCCTTTGCCGTATCGCTAAGAATGCTTGCGCCAGGATAAGAGGCAAACGCCGTTCCGTGAACGAGCAGCGCCTCGGTAACGGCCTTCGATGCATGTATGTCCTGTATCTCCTTTGAATACCCCTCACCTATGTTCATCAGGTTGCTTATGCCATAAATTGTCGCTGCGGCCTGCACTTCCGAACTCTGATCGAGATAGTCGCCCTGATCATATTCCTTGTCGCCGCCCGTAACACCTACCATCTGCGCAAGATAGCCTCCTGCCGAATCGCCTATCACGCCTATGCGCTGAGGGTCGATGCCAAACTGACGGGCATGGGCACGAAGATAGCGGACGGCCGACTTGCCGTCGACCAGCAAAGCCGGAAACATGTCGGGCACGGTGCGATACTCTACTGATGCCACCACAAAGCCGGCCTCAGCCAGAGCCATGCGCATCTCTACATATCTGTCGTGTGCTGCCGAAAGAAATCCGCCGCCGGGATAATATATTATGGCCGGTTTGGGCTTGTCCGTACACGGCACGAGCAGAGTCATCTGCAGCGTGCGGTTGTCTGATGCCGATGTAATCTGCGAATATACTATGCCCGTAACGGCATCAATGCGCCCGCGCTCAATGTTCACCTTCATTGTTTCGTGTACGGCCTGCGCCTGTGCGCACACCGGGGCAGCCATAAGAGCTGCTGCCATAATCAAGTGTTTCTTGTTTTTCATCCTTCAGTCTGTTTATTATTCTGCACGAATGCAAAGATACTAAATTAAACGGAGCTTTAAAAACTTACTCCCCACTATCTCGCTCTACACCGGACTATAAAGCCTTCTGCCGTTATCGCGCCCCCACTTCTGCGCGTCTCTCACGGCACGATTCATCTATGAAAGTAGGCTTTTGGTAACATAAAAATAGGGAAATTCCTAAAAACAATATGGATTTATGCTTGCACAGGCAGACACAATGAATTATATTTGCAACAGAATATTTAAAACAGCGAAACAGAATATTAATAATTTAAAGCGATATATTATGAAAAAGTTTACATCTATCCTTGCTATGATAATGATGGCAGCCATGTCATTGACATTCGTAAGCTGCGACGACGACGAATACATAGCCGACACACTGTGGGGCGTTTGGGAAGGCGACATGTACGTAACGAGCGAGTGGAACGGACACACCTACTACTCTTCTTACTCAATCCTGGCCTTCGACAAGGATCCTTACGAGTATGCTTCGGGCACAGGCTACTGGATTGACTATTACAGCGATGCTCCGTGGGACTATTTCGCAAGCCACATAGAATGGAGAGTGAACAACCGCAACATCGAAATTTACTCACGCGAGGACGACACCTACTTCACAATATACGACTACTCGCTATCAGAAAGCTGGTTCAGCGGAACTATCATAGGCGAATATGGCGACCCAATGCAGTTCAGGCTGCGCAAGACGTCATCACCAAACTGGGGTGACTTCGAATGGGGCTGGGACAGCTGGTATGGCTACTCTTATCCGGGCTACTCGCCTTCAACACGTGCTGACGGCAGCAACAACGCCGACAGACCTGTAAGAAAGTTTATGAAGAAGACGGCTGAATAACAAAATCTTTATTATCATATTCTATTCCCCGTAAGCACAGTTGGGTGCTTACGGGGAGTTTTTTATCATAAGACAGCTGTGGCTAAAAGCTTAAACACAAACCGCCTTATGCATATAATTTAATTATAAATTCTCAGTTTTATCATAACCTTATGGATAGCATAAAAAAAGTCATAGGATTACGACTAAAAACTCGGTCACTTTTGAGATAAAAGTGGCCGAGTTACGATGCATAAACGATAGGTTAATGATTTAAAACATTTACACATAATTTTGCTTACAATTCGGTTTAGCTATATTGCAATTACAGACACGCGTTAAGCAAAACAATGTGATTTAGTTACGATTTTCAGCATTCCTTTTCTATAACCGGTCTTTTAGCACCTTAAGCAAGACTAAATACCGAAACCCAATATGAAGTTGGCACCATTATAATTGTCTATGCCGGCTGTGCGCGAACTGATATGGCGGAATCCCACACCGACGTTCATATGTATTTTTCCGCGCCCTAATTTCATCATCAGCGCAGCGTCGTATATAACATTTTTCCATTCAGAACTAAGTCCTGCTGCCACCGTGCCACGCACTTCGAGAGCCACGGCATCTGCTTCATATAATGTATAGCCTGCTCCACCTCCGTAAACTTGCGTCCTTGCGTAGCTTTTCTGTTCGTCATAATGCCCATACAGCGTTTCTGTGTGCAGGAACAAAGACATACGCGGAAGGAGTTTATAGCCTAAATTTACACTTGGCGAAAGCAGCGTGACGCCATTACACTTAGTTCCGCTAACAACTGCAAAATCAGTCAACAATCTGTCGTAAAACTTTTCCGCATTTGATGCGTTCTGCGCCCCGGCTGATGTCATTACAGCCAAAAGCATAAATAACATGATGATTTTTTTCATAATACTTTTTTTAATTTTGCTACTTCCAAAATTAGTGTTATCCAAAATTACATCCAAACTTTTTCGGCTTATCTTTTCGGGTGTGTTACATTTTTCATTTAGACATAAAGCATTATGCATCAACACTTTAGCGCCTATATTACAGAATTTACCAAACTAAAAATGTAACACGATGCAATGATAAAACGTTCATTTTTCTTGCTCGATTGGTATTATTTTCATACCTTTAATCAAAATTCTGAAACAATGACAAAAATTATACTCTGCCTTATTTTATCCGTTTTAATATTAACAAATTGCAGTAACGACAACGACACACATGAGAAGCTGTCGGAAATAGAAAGACTGCTTGAAAAGGAGAAATATGAACTTGCCATGAATAACCTGTCGGACATAAATGTCAAAAGGCTAAACGAAGAAAACAAAGCATATTATGACTTGCTGATGACGCAAGCAAATTTTTGTCTCGACAAGCAAACAGATTCTGACTCCTTGATTAATGAAAGCATAAGGTTCTATGAAGAAAACAACAACAAGATTTTACTGGCCAAGGCATATTATTATAAAGGCATAACATGCTATCAGAGGGGAAACAAAAGCGAAGGCATAAACTTAATAAAAAAAGCGGAACACTTGGCCAAAGGAACAAGCGACCTTAACTTCATTACGAAAATATACATCAACTTATCTTTTATAAATATCGACACCGGCAATTATCAAACCGGACTAAGCTATGCAAAAAAGGCTCTTCAAACAGCCCGAAAAGATAACAACAAAATTCTTGTCGCCTTGTCAATGAATAAGATTAACGCAGCATTTAATTGTATGGGGAAGATTGATAGCTGCCTAGTATATTCTCAAAAAACAATTCCTTACATAAAGTATCTTAACAAAAACGACAAATTAGAGGTTCTGACAAACATCAGCATCGGCTTTGTGAATAAAGGGCTGTATGACGAAGCTATCCTTTATGCGAAAAAGTCTTTGGAAATTAAGCCAAATGCGCACGCATATTATATCATAGGCTCAATTTATTTTGAAAGAGGAGAGAACCGGAAGGCATGGCAACTGCTGAACGACGCACTAAACACTAACGGACTTGAACTTAAGGCAGAAGTGCTGTTGTGGATGGCTGACCTTAAAAAAGAAGAGGGAAAATATAAAGAGGCATCTGAACTTGAAGAAAGGGCTTTGGCCACAAAAGACAGCATAAAGACTAAGCAGCAGACAGAACACATGCTCAGTCTGCAAAACAATGCCGAGAGAAAGGCGGCTGATGAGCAAGCCCAAAACAGACTCGTGATTGCCATATTAGCCGTAATGGTTTTGGCTGCGGCTGTAATGATATCCATGCTTGCATATAACCTCCGAAGAAGAAATGCGACAAAACGACAAATTGAGGACATAAGCAGAACGACGGAACAATACAGACAGAAGATAAGCGAACTCGACAAGGAGAAGGACAAGGACAAAAAGGAAATAGAGAAGCTGAACAAGAAAATTGAGAGTCTGAAAGAAAGGAGAATGACGATTCTCGGTCACGGACGTATGCTTTACGATGAACTGGAAAAAGGAGGTAAGACCATAACATGGAAAAAGGACGACTATGAGGCCGTGATTGAATATTACAGGACTATAGACCCTAAAACCATAGAAAGCATAGAGCGTAACTACAAAAAGCTGACTCCATATAACACATTCATCCTGATAATGGCAGACAAAGGCAAAACAAACGACGAAATTATGCAAACCACCGGCATATCATACAGCGCACTGAGAACAATGAAACACAGAATAAATAAAGTGAAGAATGAAGAGTGACTAACGTCGAACACTGTTTCTTCGTTCTTCACTCTTCGTTCTTCACTTAAACCCTTCTATCTCACGCAGTTTTTTTACGGCTTCGCCAACGGTATTAATGCCCGTAACCATCATCATGCGCTTGCCGGCCACTTCCTTCAGATTGCATGTCCGCGGATTATGACCGATATAGTTTAAGACAGTGTCGAACACGTTGCTGCGATAATATGCGCTCATGGGGTTGCTCACAAACTGCATGCGCATCTGCCCCTGACGCAGGATAATCTTCTCACAGCCAAGACGCTTGCCTATACGGCGCAGCGGAACAACATGCATAAGTTCTTCGCCCTCGTGAGGCACAGGACCGAAACGGTCGACAAGACGAGAACGGTAAGCGTCGAGGTCGGCATCAGTCTGAATGTTGTCAAGTTCACGGTAAAGGAGCATACGCTCGCTGCTGCTAGGCACATACTGGTCGGGCAGATACATCTCGAGGTCGCTCTCAATGGCGCAGTCCTCAACAAAGTCGTCACCCGTAAATGTCTTGCCCTCGGCCATCTCGTCCTCATACATATCGCTGAACTCATCGTTCTTCAGCTCGGTTACAGCCTGATTCAATATCTTCTGATATGTCTCATACCCAAGGTCTTCCATAAATCCGCTCTGCTCGGCTCCAAGCAGATTGCCGGCTCCGCGGATGTCGAGGTCCTGCATAGACAGGTTAAATCCGCTGCCAAGTTCAGAGAACGTCTCGAGAGCCTCAAGCCGGCGACGGGCCTCCTGCGTAAGCACCGACTTAGGCGGAGCAAGCAGATAACAGAATGCCTTGCGGTTGCCACGGCCGACACGGCCTCGCATCTGATGAAGGTCAGACAGTCCGAAGCGGTGAGCATCGTTGATAATTATGGTGTTGGCGTTGCTTATGTCTATTCCATTCTCAACGATGGTGGTAGACAGCAGCACGTCGTATTCATAGTTCATGAAGTCCATTATGATCTTCTCGAGTTCCTCGGGCTTCATCTGTCCGTGACCGATGGCCACACGCGCGTCGGGCACATACTTACGTATCATGGCGGCAAGCTCAGGCAGATTGCTTATGCGGTCGTTAACGAAATACACCTGTCCGTTGCGGCTCATCTCAAAGTTTATTGCATCAGCTATCACTTCCTTGTCAAAGGTGTGCAGCTCGGTGAATATAGGATAGCGGTTGGGTGGCGGAGTCTGCATTATACTCATGTCGCGCGCACCCATCAGCGAAAACTGCAGCGTGCGCGGTATCGGCGTTGCCGACATGGTCAGCGTGTCTACGTTCACTTTCATCTTGCGCAGTTTCTCCTTTGTTGCCACACCAAACTTCTGTTCCTCGTCTATTATGAGCAGTCCTAGGTCTTTAAACTTCACGCTCTTGCCTATCAGCTTGTGCGTGCCGACAATGATGTCAATCTTGCCGTCGGCAAGGTCAGTCAGCACCTCACGGGTCTTCTTTGCGCTGCGTGCGCGCGACAGATAATCAACACGCACGGGAAAATCCTTCAGTCGCTTTGAGAACGTCTGATAGTGCTGATAAGCCAGAACGGTGGTGGGCACAAGAACAGCCACCTGCTTAGAGTCGCACGCAGCCTTGAAAGCCGCACGCACAGCCACCTCGGTCTTGCCAAAGCCTACGTCGCCGCAAACAAGCCTGTCCATAGGCCTGCGGCTCTCCATGTCGGCCTTAACATCGTTAGTGGCCTTAAGCTGGTCGGGCGTGTCCTCATATATAAAACTGGCTTCAAGCTCATGCTGCATAAACGAGTCGGCACTGAAGGCATAGCCCTGTTCGTGTCGGCGCGCCGCATATAGCTTTATAAGGTCGCGCGCAATGTCCTTTATCTTCTTCTTGGTGCGCTCCTTCAGCCTGTCCCATGCACCTGTGCCGAGTGTGCTCAGGCGTGGCGGAGTCTCGCTGTCACGGCGCTTGTATTTTGATATCTTGTAGAGCGAGTGGATACTCACGTCCACCTTGTCGTTATTCTGATAAATGATGCGTATCACCTCCTGATAGCTGTTGCCTGCCGGCACACGCACCAGTCCGGCAAAGCGCCCGATGCCGAAATCCACATGTACGATATAGTCGCCCGGCTCCATCTCCTGCAACTCTTTCATGGTGAGCGCCATCTTACCGCTGCGTGCGGCGTCAGAGCGCAGACTGTATTTGTGGAAGCGGTCGAATATCTGATGGTCGGTAAAGAAGCATGCCGGCATACTGTTGTCGGCAAATCCTTCATGCAGAGTCTTGTCAACAGGCAAGAACTCTATCCTTCCGGCTTTGCCTTCGTCTGCCAGCGTTGTGAAGATGTCTTTCAGGCGTTCGTTCTGCTTGGCGCTGTCGGCAAGGATATAGAGTTTATATCCCCGCAGCATATAGTCCTCAAGAGCCTTTGTCAGCAGGTCGAAGTTCTTATGGAACAGCGGCTGAGGCGTCATGTCAAACTTCAGCGTTGCCGCCGGTGTGCCCGTCGGCTTAGTGCCCATCTCCATACGTCTGAAACCAGAAGCATCGGTCATAAAGCGTGCTCCGCTTATCAGCATGGAGTCGGCCCTAAGCTCCTTCATCACGGCCTGCTGCTCCATCTCGGTCAGTCCCTCGAGACGTTCTTTCTTAGCCTGCTGCGAAAAGCCGTCATGATAGGTGCGGTCTATAACGTCGCGCACATACAGAATGTCTTTAGCCACAATGATGGTGTCTTCAGGCAGAAAGCGCATGAACGACACTTTCTCGTCGGTCAGCGTTGCCAGCTCGGGCACTATCTCTATGCGCTCGCGCTTGTCGCGCGACAACTGGCTCTGCACTTCAAAGGTGCGTATAGAGTCTATTTCATCGCCGAAAAAGTCGATACGGAAAGGATATTCGCTGCTATAGGAGAACACGTCGAGAATGCTTCCGCGCAGGGCAAACTGGCCCGGCTCGTAAACATAGTCAACCTCTGTAAAGCCAAAGTCGCGCAGCGTTCTTTCCAGCTGTATAACATCGTGCGTGTCGCCTGTGCGCAGCAGCAATGTGCGTTCGTCAAGTTTCTTGCGCGACACGACAAGTTCGCTCAACGCCTCAGGACATGTAACCACATAAAGAGGATGGCCCTCAAGCGGCGCCGACAAGCGGCTGAGCACCTCGGTGCGCAATATCTCGCTGGCCGGATCGCGCTGTCCGTACTTCACCTGACGCCGATAAGATGATGGGAAGAACAACACGTCTGTGTTGCCCATTATCTGTGTAAGGTCGTGATAAAAATAGCCGGCCTCCTCGGCATCGTTAAGAACAAAAAGACACATAGGACTAACACGGCGTGCGGCCGACGCAAACATCATTGGAGCGGCCGACGCAACAAGTCCCTGCAGGAAAACGGTCGGAACTGACTTGTCTTCCAGCAACCTGACCAGTGCCGCAACCTGCGGCGACTTGGCATATAAATCAGATATTTCCTGTATATTCATCGCGAATCCGCTGACAAAGATACAACATTAAAACGAAACGTGAATACAAATCGAAAGAAGAATGCAAAAGAACAATTCACAATTAGCTGCGCTGAACCACGTTTCACAATTTAATTAAAACGAGCCATGTTTCTTAGCTCTTCATCCTTAATAAAAAATGTTCCGCCATGTCAGAGATTCATCACCTCATTTCATGGCGGAAAAAATTGTGAAACGTGGTTCGGCGTAGCCAATTATGAATCACCATCGTATCTTCCGGCCATCCTGCGTATCACCTCAGCAACTTTTTTACGGAAACTTTCGGGCGATACCACCTCTACATCCGAGCCGCGCGACAATATCTCCTGTATCAGGTCGCACGTAGGGCGCATATAATACTCAAACACCGAGTAACCTTCGGCAGTCTCAACTTCCTGCTGCGAATGATGCAAAGGTTGGGAGCGCATATACGACGCATGCATGCCATACACCTTCAGACGGATTTTTACCGGATTGTCGTCACTTATAACTATGCCGAAGCTGTCTTCAAAAAACTTCTCCGGATTAAAGTCCTTGGGATAGACAAACTCCTTGTCGGTGATGTGCATATCTATTATATGGTCTAACGCAAATGTGCGTACCGAACCGCATTCGACACACAGCCCCACTGCATACCAATGCTGCTTGAACAATTTTACGCAGTAAGGTCTAAAAGTATAATATCCTGTCTCTTCACACCAGTAACACCTATATTCGAGCCGTGCCTCATGGCCGTCGCGCATGGCTTCAAGAATCTTTTCGAGATGCACTTTGTCCGAAGGCATATATTCAAACAGTATGCGCTTGTTGAGGTTATGCCCGTCTACAAGCAGATTATTAACCGAAAAGGTGTTCAGCAGCCAGTTTCGCAACCCGTTGTTTTCCAGGTCGTCTACATTCTCGATGTAATAATAGTAGCCTCCTTTTCTGTTGCATTCAATGTTTATGTCGAAAATCTGTTCTATGGCCGCACGCCAGTTGTGGAATGTCCTTAAAGGTATGTCCTGCCCGTCGCTCAGGCTCGACCTGAGCCACCGCTCATTGATTTCCTCAAACGTTATTTTTCGCGAGCGGTAAATTACATCAACAAGCCATATATACTTGTCGAATAGGTCTTTTGTCATAATTAATTGTCTATTTATTTTTTGGTTCTAATATCAATACACAACCGACATCAGCCGTAACAATAACGGCTGACACCGGCAACACAGCATCAACAACAGCCAGCTATTTATTATTTATACGCCAAGCTACAAGCCGCAACGTACAAAAAAATGTAAACCGCAACATGCCCGTGCCCACAACCATGCAGACAATACTGCAGCCTGTGTACGCCAAACATGCTTATTCATAAGAAACAAAAACCCACAGCCCACCCATTTCTTTCGATTGCAAACAATATCTTACCCCAAAACAAAACCTATCGCTTCTTCTAAGCATAAGCTTATCATTATGCAAATAACAAAGCCCCGCAACATACGGATATAATCACAGAAACTGCCTCAACGGCATCATTATCCTGCCAATATTGTCTGAAATCAAGAAATTACACCATGACATCACCTAACCAAAAGTCCAATTAAGTCTTATATTTCCTAAAAAATATTTTCTTAATGCTGACTCATTTTTTATATATGTGTTTGAAAGTATCATACGAAGTTATTTAATTTTTGTGCAAAAATAAATGCCACTTATGCCAAACCGCAGCATAAGCAGCAAAAATTTTTCGATAAATTATATGTTTTTAATCCATGTCAAGTGAGAAATTCAGGCTGTACCCATACTGTATACACTATACAGCCTGTCTGTATAGGCATGAAAGCCGCCTCATACGGCCTACAGCCTCATTCCTCATAATAATATTTGCCGTTGCGCAGACAGTCGCAGAAGATTATCTTGTTGTCATTATATCCGCAGCGCTCCGTAATGTCGTCAACGCGGTTGTGGCCAACAATCTGCGTATATCCATGCAGCGGGTCGGTCAGTTCGCTTATGTCTGCCCAGAATATTCCTCCGATTTTGCCTATGCGCCCTCCCCTGGCATGCCCAAGGCGCAACATGGCGTTAAACTGGATTGACTCGGGATTATTCAGCTGATGCGCTATAGGCTGAGTAAGGTCGCCCTTAAAGTCGTCTACAAACCAGCTGTGCTGTATGCCGGCATGCGTAAATATACGGTTGCCCTGCTGATAGGCATACTGAAACAACTCTATGTTGGCGTTGAACATAGCCTCGGCAAACCTCTCTATCTGAAAGTCGTAGCGCGAGCCGGGCAGGGCCCTGTCGCAGAAATAATGCAGGTCATGGTTGCCAAGAAGCAGCACCACGTCGTCCATGCGCCGCTTCTTTAGTTCTATGATGTCACGCAGGTTGTCCAGCTGTTGCCTGCGCGTAATGTATTCATACGGATCAAGATAGTCACCCAGAAACACGATTGTGCAGTCTTCGTGCTCATCAACTATGCTTCTCCATTTTTCAAGACCGTGAACATCTCCTATGGCTACAATAGGTTTCATTTTTCTTCTTTGTTTAGCAATTACACACTCGACTTGTTTTCTTATTCCGTCTTTTATTCATTCTCAGTATATGTGCCACAACATTGCAGCATCACAATATCTCTCTTGCAATCCATGCACAGGCCTCGGCATCAGCAAGGGCATTATGATGCATCGTGAGGTCGTAGCCGCAAAGGGCTGCAACAGTATGCAGCTGATGATTCTCTGCACAGGGAAAAGCCCTGCGGGCAGCGGCAAGGGTGTCGTAAAAGCAGTAGTCGGGATAATCCATCTGATAAACCTTGAACGCGGCTTTAAGGCAGCCCTCGTCGAAACCTTTGTTATGGGCCACCAGCGGCAGCCCCTCAATGAGCGGCTCCACCTGCTTCCACACCTCGCTGAACACCGGTGCCTCTTCGGTATCTTCGCGCGTCAGGCCATGCACTCTGCTGCACCAATAGGTGTAATAGTTTGGCTCGGGCTGTATAAGCGAGTAGAACGTGTCGGCAATCTCACCGTCACGCACAACCACCACGCCCACGCTGCACACCGAACTGCGCTCGCCGTTGGCCGTCTCAAAATCTATAGCCGCAAAATCTTTCATCTACACAATACTTGTTTCTGCCGCAAATTTAGCAAATTCTACACTTAAAACGTAAGCTATTTAGTTTTTTAACTCATACAGTTGTAAAGATTTATTTTCTTGTTTCCGGTTTAGCTGTTAATTCTATGCGTTATATCATCGCCACGTCGTCATCATCCGCCGCCCCATATTCAGGCTCTGTCTCTGCCGCCATCATGCCGCAGTCGTCTTCCGGCAGAGAGTATCTCACGGTGCGGTCGCCAAGATATATATGGTTCAAGGTGTATTCGAGCGACGTCAGCGTCTGTTCACGCCTGTCTGTCTTCAGCTCACACTCCCACACCGTCATGCAGTGCCATCCCATGGCGGCCAGCTCCTGCTGCACCCTTTTGTCGCGCAGCCTGTTGCGGTTTATCTTGGCTGCCCAGAAGTCAACGTTGCTCTTTGGCATCTTGAAATACTTGCACCCTTCATGTCCATGCCAGAAGCAGCCGTTCACAAAAATGCACGTGCGATATTTGCGCAGCACTATGTCGGGATGTCCCGGCAGGCGCGGATGATTCAGCCTGTATCTGAATCCGCGTGAAAACAGATACTTCCTGACTATCATCTCCGGCTTTGTGTTTGCCGAATGTATGGCGGCCATGTTTTTGTGCCGCTGCTCCTTAGTACATCTGTCCATCCCCCGCCCCCTTTTCGTCAACTGTGTGCTGCCGTTTTTGTCCGGCATAATGCCGTAAGCCTTTCAGCACGCCGTTATGACATGTACGGGTTTTCTGCCCTTACTTGTCTAACTGCAAAGATAATATTTTTTTATTCTTCATCAAAAACATCCGTACTTATTTTCTGACGGCAATAAAACAAAACTGCCACAAATGTTCTCATCCATATAAGCCTGCATAAAAAGCATCACAGAAATTAACGGCAAAAAACTGAAAGGAAAATACATATTCTTCATTAAGAAACAATCAGAGAAAGAATTTCCATAAAGAAAACTGTAAGCAAAACAACGAGTATATGTTTCAAATCATTAACCTATCGTTTACGGTCTAAAAACAGGCCACTTTTGATGCAGAAACGGCACAGTTTTTACCGGCAAACATGCCGGTATTTATGGCTGTCAACTACATTCAACATTCTTGCCTGTACATTTATGCCGCTGACACGTTTTTCTTATGCCGAGTTTAGGTTTACATTAAAGCCAAATCGTTATAAGGATTCGGTCTGTATTTTTTACATTGAGCGGATCTTCGTCAATTTTTTTGCAGACACTTTTATAATTGGCTAACGCCGAACAGCGTTTCATAATTAGCTGCGCTGAAAACGAAGTTCGACGTTAGTCAAGTCAATGTTTTACTACAAGAAATAGGAAGTAATCGGATTAAAAAATTAGCTGCGCTGACCTTCGGTTCTGATACTCAATTCCGGCAGATTGCAAATCAGCCGGCACAATACCAAACGTAGTGCTTGCGAATGGAAACCACATGGCGCTTGTTTTTCACTTTTAATTTTTAATTAGCTAGCGCTGAATTTCGTTTTCCCTTAGCGCCTTGCGCCAATAGAAACAACATAACGGCTGAAACCATTAATGCACAAAATTGATAAAACTATGTACGGCATAATTACCGATTTCAGTTTAACACCTTGAATTGCTCATTCTCCTTTTTCGCCACATCCGAGAAGAAGGTTATGACATGCGGATAGAAGTTCTCGAAGTTTCCATACTTATGCTGTTTCTTCTCATATTTTCTCAGCAGACTCACCAGTTCAGGCATCCATCTGAAGTTGCGCTGAATCTGCTCCGACAACTCCTGTTTCACTTCTTCCGGTTTATAATCATTGTCCAACATATAACAGATTACGGCTGCGCGCACCAGCGATTCGTTTATCATTGTCTTCCAGTTGCCGTATGCCTGCTTCGCCATTGCCCATTTAGACAGCTCAAATATGCCTGTTGCCGCCTGTTCCATATCTTTCACATGACCGGGATATCGTTTCTCATCAAGCAGATAATTTACAAAGGAGTGATTAAACTCATGCACAAGCGTAGGCAGATAGTCCTTGCTGTACATCGGCTTGTCTTCCTTATCAACATAATAGCCCACAACGGCAAACACTTCTTTCTTGTTGCCTCTTACGTGTCTGTTAACTCCATAGTTTCCACCGCCGTTACAAAAGCCAATAATCACAGAAAATACTTCCTGCGGCTCTTTACCATAAAAGGCAGAATACCAGCTTGTGTCAAGATACTTTATCACATTCTCACGATAAGCCTCAAGTCCTTTTTCATACAGGGCTTTATGTGCATTGAAAAAGTCATTGAACCTTGAGTCTTTATAAAAGTTACCGAGCTGTGTCAAAAACTCCGTCTTGTCCACCTTGCCCCATCTCTTTTCAAGCGTCGGCACTTCTTCGTCTATCAGCGAGAACGTGCCGTTCTGATTATTAAGATGTATCGCCATCGACATCACGGCATCAAAAGATATGCCGTACTTGTTTCTGAGTTCTTTCATATACTGCACAGCCGGATGCTTCGTTTGACTCTTAAAATGTTCATCCATGTCTTTTATATATTGCCCTGCCATGTCCATGTTATATTCAGGATATCCGGCCATACGTGCCAATATACTCATCAGTTCAACATTCTCATTCACCTCAGGTTCTATTGTCTGAGCCTTCGTGTCCAGCGCGTAAACGCAGAAAAGCAAAATACATAATATTATTGTTCTCATAATTTTAGATAATTATTTATGCCGTTATCGTACCATTCATCATACATACCCCCTTTCAGGTGTTTTCAATAAATTTGTCAAGTTATTTTTTGAACAGCTCCAGATGACATTTCCTTATCATAATTATGCATCAGCCATTCGCGCAATTCATCACGAGATTTGACGTTCAGCAAATTATTTATTGTCATATACTACCTTTGTTCAACACGTTGCGGTTATAACAACTTCACGTAGAACCATCTTTTTAAATATCGGTTTGTGTCTCCATTTTGAGAAGTAAAAGTAAGTGTAATTTCTTAAATATCAAAATTTGCGGTACAAAACTTGTGAAAGAATGCAGTTTTTTAATTAGAAAATGAACTAAATGCTTCTGAAACCGAGTTTGGAGCCAAAGCCATAATTTTATTCTGTTTTAAGCAGCTTCTTGCTTTTTTACTATTGGGTTATTATGGAATGAGTTCGGCTGTTTTGCCTGCTATTCCAAATCCATAATTTTAGATAAAGAACAAAATAAAGCCAATAGACATAATTGGGTATTGGAGCGATAAATCTCCAATTTTACTATTCGACACGTCGAAAAAGCCACGAAAAGGTTGTATATATATAACCATATTCAAAGTTTTTTATATATTTGCAGTCATGATAATAATTTTTGAGGCGTATGAAATACCTAAATATCAAGAAAGCATTGGCTGCATGGCAAGAGCTGCAACCATTGTCTGATAAGGACAGGGAGAGGCTTAGCCGTCGTTTTACAGTTGACTTCAACTACAACAGCAACCACATTGAGGGGAATACACTGACCTATGGTCAGACGGAAATTTTGTTGCTCTTTGGTAAAGTGATTGGCGAGGCTGATGTGCGTGACGTACAAGAGATGACAGCAAGCAACGTTGGACTTCGTATGATGACAGAGGAAGCAAGAGTGAAAGAAACTCCATTGACTCAGAATTTTATCAGAACATTACACAAAACTCTACTTCGTGAAGATTACACGGTATTTCGTAATCTTCCTGGTGGCGTGCAGACAAGTTATGTAATACACGCCGGTCAGTATAAGACTAGGCCAAATAGTGTCATTACAAGATACGGCGACAGGTTTGAGTATGCTTCGCCGGAAGAAACTCCCTACCTAATGGCAGACCTGGTAGATTGGTATAACAAGGCAGAGCAAGAAGGAAAACTCTCACCTGTAGAGTTGGCAGCGTTATTCCATTACCGTTATATACGCATTCATCCCTTTGAAGATGGAAATGGCCGTATTGCCCGACTGATGACAAACTTTATCCTAACTCGCCATAATTACCCGATGGTCGTTGTTCGCAGCCGCAAGAAGAGTGAGTATCTGGAGGCTCTGCATCAAACAGATCTCGAAGTTGGGCCTGTCCCTAGTGATGGTGCTCACGCAGAAATTAAGGATATCCGTCCTTTTTTGAAATATTTCAGAGATTTGGTTGCAACAGAGGTTTATAACGATGTATTGTTTATTAGCGAAAGAAATGAAAATGTGTGGTGGTATGATGGTGAACGCATTGCATTCCGAACCCCAAATTACACAAAGATTCTGAATGCTATGCAAACTGAACCGACACTTACCTTGGCTGACATGAAAGAAATTACAGGCATCAGCATCACAGCCATTCAGAAACTGCTCGATCAACTCATACAGAAAAAATACGTTGAACGAGGCGATAAGGATGGCAGCTGGAGAGTGTTTGTAACACAGTAACAACACATGTTAAAATGCGAGAATCGGGGGCCAATTAACAGATGTCATCTCTGCCGCAAAATCTTTGGCTTTCATACTTCTGGTAGGCAATAAATCTGCTGATGGTGCCTTGCGCCAATAGAAAAAAAGACGGGCCGAAAGCATTAATACACAAAATCTACGTTACGTAAGCACTACGTTGCTATCATTCCGACTAATCTGTGCTTTCGTGTCAGGAGTTAAAGTAGTTATCGCTTACTAAGGTGGGCTAGGAGTTAAAGTCAAACTCATTGTTGATTCTTTTCAATGTAATACAATTGACAATAATCGACAAAGCGCACGCACTACGTTTGGTAATGTGCCGGCGGATTTGTGCTCCGCCGGAATTGAATATAAGAACCTAAGGTCAGCATAGATAATTTGAGATCCGCTAAAAGTACCGCTGTATTATGAAAGTGAGTAATGAAAAATCCAATGCTAAGTTTGCATTAAAAGTATAAGGTGATGTCAAATAGGAAGTAATCGGATTAAAAAATTAGCTACGCTGACCTTCGGTTCTGATACTCAATTCCGGCAGATTGCAAATCAGCCGGCACAATACCAAACGTAGTGCTTGCGAATGGAAAACACATGGCGCTTTGACTTTACCTTAAGCGGATTTTCATCAGACTCTTCTTGATATAACGGGCTATGTCAAGAAAAAGCAAACAATAAGACGGGGCTGAAAACATTAATGCACAAAATTGATAAAACTATGTGCGGTCTAATGACCAAATTACATTACATCTCTGTTACTGCTGTACAAAAGTTTCGTTTTCTGTTTTATTTCTTAAATTTATTACGCTATCTTTGCAGCATCATGAGATGCCGGTGCCGTCAGCATCACTCAAACAATGGCTCTTTTGCAACAGAGCTGCGAACGAAATAAGTCAGACAAAAGAATATACACTGAAACATGGGAAACATAAAAAAGACATTTCTCCACAAGACATTACGCATAGCAGCATTATTTATTGGCGGAATAGCCATAGGCTTCGGAGTTGGTTTCGTCATAGGCAAAATCATCAAGCCTGCGCTTCATGCCGACATATCAGCCGCCGACGTGTTTCTCACGATACTCCTGGCAGCGATATTCTTCATCTTATCTTTCATCATACACATCGTCATCCACGAAGCAGGCCACATGCTTGCTGCCATGGCGCGCGGCTGGAAGTTTCTGTCGTTTATGATTATGGGCGTTGTCCTGAGCCGTCGCGACGGCCGTTTCCGCCTGTCGCGCTTCAGCATGGCCGGAGCCGCAGGTCAGTGTCTTATGCTGCCGCCCGAAAACGGCGACACGCCCTTCGGCATAGCCTTATATAATGCAGGCGGCGTGTTGGCCAACCTTCTGCTCACGGTGATTGCATCTGTCATTATGTTCATGCCGTCGGCACATCATTCGCTCGTCACAACGGTCTTTCTGCTGTGCATCATCATCTCCGGACTATATCTCATTGTCATGAACGGCATCCCGAACAAGCTGGCCGGACTGCCCAACGACGGTCTCAACATGCTCAATCTTCACAAAGACGAGTTTTCCACAATGGTGTTTCTGCGCTCCATGCGCCTCATCGGATATCTTATGCAGAACGACACATCACGGCTTGAAGCCATGACATACATGTGCGACGACCGCGACATCAACTTCAGCAACCCAATACACGTCATGGCACTTTCGTCCGACTTGTCGTTAGCCATGCTGCACATGGACTTCGGCAAGGCCAACGCCATCATGCAGCGCGCCGAGCCGCACATGAGCCGGATGGTTACTATCTACCGCAACGAACTGACCTTGGAGCGCATTTACCTCACGCTGATACGTCCCCACTATCCCGAAGACATCAACAGGCTGCTGGACAAGTCAATCAGCAAATACCTGCAAGTGCAGTCTGTCTTCCGTCCTTCAGCCCTGCGCGTTCAATACGCCCTCGCCATGATACACGAAGCAGACAGCTGCAAGGCCGAAAAGATATACGAGAAGTTTCAGCGTGTAAGCCGTAAATATTACATTCAGGGCGAAGCAGAATACGAACAGCTGCTTGTTGATTTTGTCAGAAGCGGCAGATATCTGCAACAATAATCTTTCACGCGGGAGATAGGTTAAAACCTGCTTTTATCAAAAATAAATAACCATAAGGTCATTACCTGACACCATCAATATGAAATGCTCCTCATCTTGCCCCAATTTACAGAAGTCTTACCATTCTTGTTCCAAAGACATTCCCTCACTGTTATGACCCGGCTTTCTGTATCTATGCATACCACCTGATATGAAAGCAGGCTTTCATCGTCTGCCGACAACTCTCCCTTCATCGGCGAGTCAACCCTGAACACAGGCAAGGATATGCTTCCCTCCGTGCCCTTCCAGTCATAGAATTCATTATAGTTGCAGTCTCCGTGGAAATATGCCTTTATCTGAGGATGAGACTTTACAAACCTCTCCAGCCTGTTCCAGTTGCCAACAGGCCTCATGTCAATGGCATTTACGCTACACGTATCGCTCAACAGGTTTTCAAATTTATCCTTACTGTTTATGTCATACGGAAAGTTAGGATTTGTAAAGTGTTTGGCATCAGCCTCAACCGGATCATGTGCGAAGAGTATTGTGGATGTTGCCGGGTCATCTTTAAATATGCGGTCTAACCAACTACGCATAAAACCGTCCGGCCATATCCCCACAAAGGCAAACCGGAGATTGTCTTTTATAAAAGTGTAATGAACTTTATTGGCAGTATAATCAAAAGACGAAATTTTCCGACTGCCAAATTCCGGCATGTTATGATTGTATATTTCTATAGCACTTGTTTCATCCTTGGCAGGTGTAAGTTTCATCGGATATCCTATGGCATTTGATATGTCATGATTACCGGGAACAAGATATATGGGACATCCGAGGGTTTCTATCCAGTCTTTTTCAAACTGTCTCCATGATCTACATGCCTGCCACACCCCATCATGCATTCTGTTCGATATATCGCCCGTACACACAACAAAATCCGGTTCGCCAAACTTTGTTCCCTCACCAACTCCTCCGTCTGAGGGCAAATCAGTTTTATTGAGCAGATAAAACGACTTCACCATCTCGCCAATGACCTTATAGGCATCAACCTTCTCTCCTCTAAACTGTCGCTTTATTCCGTAGTGAAGGTCAGAACAATAAATAAATCTTATCTCATGGCCGTTTGCGGCAAATGCACTGACAACACCTACGAGGCATACAAAATAAAATAATATTATGCGTCTAAGTTTCATAATAACTTTAACTATTTTCAAAATTCAACCTGTAACTGCAATCAAATTATAATTATGAATAAGTTCGTAATTTTAATATTACAAAACTCCCTCTCTATTCTTCAGGCTCAGTTGCGCTGATTTATCATCAACCAATTACAAGGCCGTATAAACGAGCCGTCCATTGATCCGTTCCGACTTCATTACATAAATCTTGCTTACAGTCATGCTTTCGCTCTCCACGTCGATGTCAAGAGGCATTTCCGACGGCTGGCGCACAAGAGTGATATGCGGACTGAACTTGCCCTTTGCATAGTCAATGCCGCGTTGGTCAAGATTGCGTCTCAGCTGTTGCGCTATAGCCTTCACCCTGTCCTCGCCTTCTATGCCGAGCCACACCACCCTGCTTCTGCCGTTAAAGCATCCCATCTTGCCCGTTCTGATTACAAACGGCTCAAACTTAACGGCATCAACAGCTGCCTTTATCTCCTCCACTCTTTCCGTCTCGCCGATAAATGCCAACGTAAGATGCAGGTTCTCCGGCTGCGTATAGTTGCCTTTTACTCCATATTCCTTCAGTCCATCCTGTACATCCAATATTGAAGACTTGAACGCTTCAGTAAATCGTATTGCGATAAATATTCTCATGTCATTATAATTTTATACATATGCCGGCAACGCATGATTGCCTTTAAATTGTGATCTTATCAGTTTTATCCACGTGCGAATACTTGCATTATAGGTAAAAGTAATTTAATATAACCATAACGGCAAGAAAAACAGGTACCTATTAGGATTATTAGTACAAACGGCTATTAGGAATAAAGCATCCTAATCTTTACACTTCTCGACAATGCTATTCATCCATTCTGCAAAGCGCGGGCATTTTTCTATTATGGCCTCTATTCCTACTTCCAGCGCAATAAGATTGCCTTCAAGCACCTTGTTGTAGTCAGGTTTTATTGCCAATAGCCGTTTTGACGGCGCACCTTCAGGAGAAGAGTTTATGTCCTCCGGGCTGTTATAAGAAGAAATTATTGAGGTTGTCTTACTTGCATGCTCATCTGAAAAGTAAAATTCAAAACCTTTGTTGTTTGAAAACAAAAGAGCCTCGAACTCATGCAACTGTATGTAAGAAAAGAAACGCGAATCGCACACAGAGTCATCAACAGCATTTTCCAAAGCCTCAACACATTGTGTTTTATCCTTAATAGCCGTACACTCTGCATAATTCGGCATATCATTAGGCAGTCTGAAAAAATCGATTAAAGTAGTAACAACAAAGTCTGTCTGCGATGACGCAAGCAGCATCTTTATAGTATTATACAGATGCTGATAGTTAACCATGCCTCCACGTCCGCTCCTGCTTGTGCGTATCAAAACGGGCGTGACGCTATATATTTCAGATTTCTGCAAATATGGAGCAATAAGACTGTTGACAAACTCTTGTTCTGTCTGCCCTTCCACAACGATATACAAACGTTTCACAGCTGCCCTCCTATCATGTTTTTCTCCCACAGGTCACTGATAGTGAGATTATAATCGTCCATCCATTTTTTCAATTCATCACCTGACAAATGACGGAACACCGACTGGCTGTCGGCACGGTCTACCACAATAATGTCGTCAACATCAAAGCAGTTGACAAGATTTGTCGACTGGGTTGACAATATTATCTGACTCTTTACAGAAGCACTTTTCACCATCTCAGCCAACTTATTGATAGCAGCAGGATGCAGTCCGAGTTCTGGTTCGTCAATAATAATAACCTCAGGCTTTTTCGGCTGCAACAACAACGTTGCCAAAGCGATAAAACGCAGCGTGCCGTCAGAAAAACTGTATCCGTCGAGATACATGTCTGTATTCTTTTCCTCCCATTCCAGACGTATCTTGTTATTATTGTTGGCGTCAGGGCGAAGCTTAAAGCATTTAAAATAAGGCGCCACGGAACGTACGACACCCTCGATAAAGCGGAAAGCCTTTTCGTCGTTCTGCATCAGGTAATACAGATAAGCTGCCAGGTTTGAGCCGTTATCACGCAGACATTCATTGTCGTTTATGTTGCAGTCACCACGCATAGGAGAAGTGAAGCTTGTATCATGAAAATGATACACCATAAAACTTTTTAAATATGTCCTCAAATAGGCCGCTCTCCATTTAGTGTTATATGCCAACGAAGATTCTTCCACGGCAGAATCCCATAATGTTTTGTTCCACTGCGGATAATCTTTTATCTTGCTTTGATAACAATTAAAATAGTCGCCGGTATTCTCAAGATAGCCTTTGTTCGACTGTGCCGGTTTTATCTCAAAAAAGAAAGCATTGGTATTATCAAAATCTATCAATCCTTCTATTGACGCGGATTTCTTTCTTCCATGATACAACAAATTATCTATACCACCCTTTGACAACGTATAGCTTCCAAACCTTTGTTCATAGATAGCTTTAATCAGTTCAAAGAATGAAATAAAGTTGCTTTTGCCCGCACCGTTTGAACCAATGAGCACATTAAGTCTGTTCAACGGCAGCGACAAGTCTCTTATCGACTTATAATTCTTTATCAAAACTTGCTCTATCATATTTTTATCTTAAATTCAAGATTTTCCGCAAGCCAATGCATGCTTAACTGCAAAGTTAGCATTATTTTTTAAAATCAAAACCATATATCAAAATTTTAGATTCTTACGTCTAGTCAAACCTTGACAATATTCTGAATTAATGGAGCATGATTACCCGTATTCATTTGTAATTTTACTTATTTTTCTTATCCAATTGTAGAATCTATGGCATTACACCTTTTTCCTTTGATATTCCTTTTTTCAAAAGAGCTTCTGCTTCATCCAAGTTCACAAAATTATTTTTCAGTACATCGGGATATTTCAGTGCAATTTTCAATTGTTCTATGCCTTTCTTTATAAGAAAATCGTTTGTTATTGATAACACTCCTTGATAATAACAGAATATAGCTTTATCATCGGGATATATCTTTTTCCCTTCTTCTAATATCTTCCATGCCTTTTTATATTGACCGAGTTTAGGTAAGACATTCAATGAGTACACTCTTCTCCAATACAGTGTTTCATGTTCTTGTTTCAATTTTTTATATCTGTCCAGACATCGTTGCAAGTAGTAATCTGCCTCTTTCCATAAGCCAAGTTTATTCATCAGATCTCCCATAACGCCTAATGCATTAGGATCAGAGTTTTCACTTTCCAAGGCTTTCTCATAATAAACGCGTAATTTGTCTATTGATTCTTTGTCGTCTTTTTGAATGGCCGTCCACAAGAAAGCAGAAATGCATGAGCCTGAAACTGGTAATTCTTGTTTATAAAGAGTTCTGTTATTTTCATTTATGCTTGTAAAAGTCTCCCATAAAGTACAGTCCGAACGTTCTATGGCAGCGTATATACTGTCTATATTGTAATATTTGTCATACAAGCTTGTCAAGGCTTGCATAATCCCTGCCGGAATTACAGACATATGGTCTGCTTTAATACTGTGAAGCTTAACGTCATATTTCATTTTCTGAAAGTTCTCATACAAATTCCGGCCAAAAGTCTGTCTTTCTTCAGTATCATCCATAGCTGTAATTATGCGGACACTCGGACTCTTTGTCTTGTACTTGGTTTCAAAGCCAGGCATCCGTTCCATCTTTTCAGGCGAGAATAGAATATATGACGTCATATTATCATTCCCTGCATCGATATAATAGTTCAGATAGCTTGCCGTATATGAATGGCCAACTAACGTATTAAAACCTGATGTTGGAATAATTCTGTCTATTTCCTTTGCCAAATCGGTATTAACATATTTATAAAACATTTCTCCGCTTGAATCAAGACTGTTGCCGGACAAGTCGTATCCTACATCATTTCTATTTCCGGGAGTTGAATAGTCGATTGCTACAACTGCCGTTGGAGGAATATAGTCAAAGGTCTGTAAATAAACGGCTGTCGAAGCGATCACATCAAAGGTATAATCTGCATCCAGGACAAACAGCACATTATACTTTACATTTGGATAAACCGAAGCAGGTAAAGCAATCCTGAAAGAACGTGTATCATTATAAGTTAATGACCTAAATGAATATTGTTTCACATCCATTATGTTCTGTGATATGGCGATATTACTGAGAATAACACACAAATATAAAAGTAGAAATATTTTTTTCATAACTCATATCTTAAAAAATTCATAACAGCCCATCCGCTGCGGTATAGATAATTATATTATTTTCTTCCCTACTTCAGTACATTAGAGAACCTTTATATTCTTCATCCCAATCAAGTTGCAATAGGCCTTATTCTCCCTGGCGCTTTCTACTTTTTAAAGTCATTGTCTGCCAGAAAGGACACCAAGAAGCCGGAATCAATGCTTTTATATAAACAATAACCAACGATGACAAAGTTATAGATTTTTTCTGTATTGCGGATGCCTTTTGCAGAACTTTTTTGACACTCAAACAGGTAAACGTTAACTGATTACATCAGCAGTCTGCCGTTATCGTTCCACTCACCATACATAACGCCTTTTCGGGTGTTTCCTATAAATTTGTCAAGCCGCTTTCTGAACAGATCCGGCTGACGTTTCTTTATAATGATTATGTTTTTCTTACTATTATAAAATACCTAAAATTTTAATTTGAATTCAAATTTTGTAATTTTCCTACGAAAACACGCATTATATTTTTTATATATAAACTTTATTCCTATCTTTGCATTATGTAACAGATAAATTCAACAAGTATGATAGCAGAATTCACCATTGAAAATTTTTTCTCAATAAAGTCTCCACAAAAGATAAGTTTTGAACCATCATCAGACACTTTTATGTCTAACGAATATTCATATGAAGTGAAGGATGGTGTAAGGTTGCTGAAATTGGGTATCATCTATGGTGCTAACGCTTCCGGCAAGACTAATATCTTGAATGCTGTAGAATTTTTCAAAATGCTTGTTCTTAGGATGCCAAAAGACCGGAATGAGAAAACAGGTGTTGTTCCTTTTATGCTGGATGACACGTCAAGAAATGAAAAGACGAAGATGTCCATGGTATTCTACATCAATAAGTCGAAGTATATCCTTACTTTTGAATTGGACGCAAAATATATCTATTCCGAAACATTGATTGTTTACGACTCTGTTCGTCCTACCAAGTTATATAGCCGCAGTTATGACGCAACAACAGATTCCACAACAATAGATTTCGGCGTAAACCTGAAAATGCCACGGAAGAGTCAGGATGTTATTTCCGGCAACACTATCAATAATTGCAGTGTGCTTGCCGCATTTGGCAAAAGTAATGTGGAACGCACCAAGTTGAACGATGTGTACGATTACTTTGCCAAACAGGTTAAAGATGTATTGGCTCCTGGTATGCTGCTTTCGGGATATATAAAATCACGATTGGATAAAGATGAAACAGGAGATTTAAAGAAGTTCATATTAAACTTCCTGAAAGCATCTGATTTCAACATAGAAGATGTTGTATTGCACGAAGAGGAAGAACTGATTACTCCGGAATTGGAGCAACTGATTCAGAATGCCCCTATTGATAATGAGGCAAAAGCTGAAATGCTTAGAAAAGGGAAAATCACAAATGCTGAATTGACTTTCAAGCATAAGGTTGGTGACAAACTATACGATTTGTCTGAAGAATACGAATCCAATGGCACAATGAGATTTTTAGGAATGGCAGTAATTCTGAACTTTTTGTTGAAGACCAACCGGTTTGTATCAATTGACGAAGTCGAGACAAGCATCCATTACGAACTGCTGGCTTATTTTATAAAAGTCTTTTTAGCAAACAGCGAAGGAACATCTCAAATGTTACTGACAACACACGACATCAATCTTCTTAATGAAGATTTCATTCGTCGTGACACAATATGGTTTACTGATAAAGACGAATATGGCGAGACTAAGATAGTACGTCTTTCATCTTCAGGCCTTCACAAGAATCTTTCCCCGTATAATGCTTACAAACAAGGTAAATTAGTTAAACTCCCGTTCCTAGGCAGTCAATACATCAACCTAAACAACTAATGATATGAGGCGAACAGTGACAAAGAGTATCGCCATCATAGGCGAAGGAGAAACCGAGTGGTTCTATTTTGATTCATTGAGGGTGGCGTGTCGTTATCCTTTCAAGGTTGCACCTGATTTTCCACAGCATAGTGATATCAAGCATATACTGAAACTGATTGAGTCATATTTGAACAAGCAATATGATTACATCGTATGCCTGTTTGATATGGATAGGTTATTTCAATTTCCCTCTGAAATGCAATTGTATCAACGGGCAAAGAAAAAGTATAGCGCAAAGAAGTATGTAAGTAAAGTAATGTTTGTAGAAACGAATCCATATACGGAATTTTGGTTCTTGCTTCACTTTCTGCCCAGTGTGGTTTGTCGGCGATATGAGAATTACGAGCAACTGCTTCCTGAATTGCAGAAATACATGCCGGGATATGAAAAGACAAAGCGATATTTCATACGCACTAATCTCTATAAATACTTGACAGAGAATGGAGATTTGGAACGGGCAATGGTAAATTCAGAAAAGTTGTGCCAATTATGCCAAGAATCACCAGAAGATTTGAAGGCATACTCGGAGATTCATAAAGTAATAGAATTATTAAATAAATAATACAGAAAATCTGTGGTATTAAAAAATAGTTGTAATCTATGATTAAATCTTTATCAATAAGAAACATTGCTACGTTTAATAATGATGGCATTAATATAAATAATTTGAAACAAATTAATATTATATATGGGGCTAATGGTTCAGGTAAAAGTACAATTGGTAAAGTCATTGCAAATATAGAATCTTATGGTCAATCTTCGATTTCTTGGGAAAATGACAGACCTATGGAAGTACTTGCATATAACAAGGAATTTTGTAAAAATAATTTCTTAGAACAAATGCCTGGAGTTTTTACATTAGGTGAAGCTAGCACAGCTGCACTTGCTGAAATAGAAAGGAAACAAGATGAACTACAAAAAATAACAAATAATGGTTTGAATTACAAGTCTGAAATTGATAAACAAAAAATCGCAATACAAACAGAAAATAAAACTTTCAGTGAATTTGCCTGGAATAATATTCTCAAGAAATACGAACGATGGTTTTCTAAATCTACTATAGGAGCAGGAACAAAAGATAGGTTTATGGAGAAACTATTAACTGCCTATCAGCATGAACATTCAAAACCTTTACCAATAGATGAGTTAAAAAAAAGAGCAAGTGTATTATTGGCACAACAGCCATTACGAATAAAACCATATATACTAATTGATAATAATATATTACTATCTATTGAGGTGGATACTATATGGGAAAAGATTATAATAGGAAAACAAGATATTGATATTGCGAAATTAATTTCTAAATTAAAAAATTCCGATTGGGTTAATCAAGGTGTAAAATATATGGAAGATGGAAGTGATATATGTCCTTTTTGTCAACAACATACTATCACAGATGCTTTTCGTGTAAAAATAAATGGATTTTTTGATGAGGTATACAAACAAGATATTAGCAAGGTAAATAAAAGATTTGAAGAATATAAAAATGCTGTTGATATATTGACTAATTCGTTAGAACATCTTATTGAAGCGCAAAAAAACCAAGAGAAATTTATTGTCAATTTTACTCATCTTGATTCTATTTTATTTGCTCTAAAAGCTACCTTCTCTAAAAATTTAGAATTGATATCTTTAAAACAGAAAGAGCCTAGCCGTGTTATTACTTTAACAAATACAACAGATATTATAAGGTCATTTAATGCGGAACTAACAAAAGTAAATGATTTAATAAATGAACATAATTATTTCGTAGATAATTTCACAAAAGAAAGGTCTATTCTAATAAATGAAATTTGGAAATTCTTTGCTTCTGAATATGATACAACCATTGCAAGACATATAGATACTATAAATGGCATTAAGTCTGCTATTAAGAATTTGAAAAGGAAACGAGATGAAACTGCTGAAAAGTATAAAACTGTCAAAAAAGAAATAGTCAATTTAGAAAACTCAGTAACAAGCGTTACTCCCACTATTAATGAAATTAATCGATTGTTGAAAGGATATGGCTTCACAAATTTTCAAATTCAGGAAGTTAAGGATAATAAAAACCATTACCAAATAGTTCGAGAAAATGGAGAGACTGCTAAAACAACATTAAGTGAAGGCGAAACTACCTTTATTACTTTCTTGTATTATATGCAACTGATAAAAGGAAGTTTTCATCCTAATGGTATCACAGCCGACAGGGTACTGGTAATTGACGATCCTGTTTCAAGTTTAGATAGTGGTGTTTTGTTTATAGTAAGTACCTTATTAAGAGATGTTTTTACAGATATACACACAGGGAAAGGTGCAATTAAACAGGTTATTCTACTTACTCATAATGTCTACTTTCATAAAGAAATTGCATTTTTGGATAAACATTGTAAATGGAGAAATAATGTAAAATATTTGGTACTTCGTAAGCGTGATAATGTATCTTCTATTCAAGACTATGGTGAACAAAATCCAATAAAAAGTTCATATGAACTTTTGTGGACTGAGCTTAGGAGCAAATCACAACATTCATGTGTTGTGATTCAAAATATAATGAGAAGGATTATTGAAAATTATTTCTTAATTTTAGGAGGAATAAGTCCAGAAGTGATTCTTGAAAAATTTAACAATTATGAAGAACGCGCAGTTTGTAGGTCTTTATTAAGTTGGGTCAATGATGGTTCACACTCTTTACCCGATGATCTTTTCGTAGAAATATCAGATGATCAGTTGAATCGAAATATGGCAGTTTTTAAGGATATCTTTTATAAAATGGGACAAGAAGCACATTATGAGATGATGATGCAGATGAAAGAAAAAGAAGATGAAAGTTGTATAAATGACGTGTAGTTATGCCAACAATAAAGAACGCTTTTGAACGACATAAAATATTGGATAGATGCTTTCGAGATAGAAGGCGAAAATATTATATTGACGATTTATTGGATATTGTCAATAAGGATATATTCTATAATTATGGAACGGAAATTTCTGAACGTACTTTACGAAATGATATTCGTTACATGATGGATAGTAATGGTTATTCTGCTCCTATTGTAAAAAAAATGAATGGTCATCGAGCTTATTACTATTATAGTGAAGCAGATTTTTCCATTTTAAAACTACCTATGAGTCAGAAAGAGATGATACAATTATCAGATACAATCCAGATGCTTAGTAGATTTAAGGGATTGCCAGATTGTAGTTGGATGGAAGAGGCCTTAGTACGATTTGAAGGAACATTTCATTTGAATAACATCCCTAATGGAGTTGTATGCTTTGCGCAAAATCCTGATTTGAAAGGAATGAAATGGTTTTCTTTTATATATGACGCTATAATAAAGAAAGTCGTATTAAATATATCTTATAAGAAATTTCGTGGGAAGCCATATTTAAGAGAGATACACCCTTATCAATTAAGACAATATAATAATAGATGGTTCCTTATAGGGATGGATCCAAGTTTGACAAATAAGTTGCCTGTTGTAGTCATTCCAATTGACAGAATTCAAAATATCAAACAAGTAAATGAATTAATTTTTCAGGAATACCAAGGTATGGATTTAGACGACTATTTCAATCAGGTCGTTGGAGTATCTGTTAATGTTGGGGCAAAAAGGGAGAAAATAATAATAAAAGCAGATTTCCCTGCGGCTGGATACATAGAATCCAAACCTTTTCACAACAGTCAGATCATTGTGGAAAAGACTAATAATTATATAGTATTTGAACTCAACTTAATAACAAACTACGAGTTTGAAACCCAATTGCTGGGATACTTGGACGAGTGTATAATAGTAAAACCTGATAAATTAAGGCAAAAACTTATTGAGAGAGCAGAGAAAATCGTGTCAAAAAACAAATAAATTGCATTTGCATTTGATTTTTTTGAAAGAATGAAATTAGGTTGCAATGTTAAGACCTTTCTTTGCGATAAAGAAATATAAGTTTAATCAAAAAAGTATTATTATGCGTAAAACAGCAAAAGAAATTATTGTCGATATTGAAGAACATCTTACAAAAAGTAACAAACGCTATTATTCAGATTTCTATGTAGGTATAACAAATGACATAGAAAGACGATTGTTCGCAGAACACAATGTAGAGAAAAAAAACAACTGGTGGATTTATCGTACCGCAATAAACAAAACTGCCGCGCAGAGTGTTGAAGAATATTTTCTAAATAAAGGTATGAAAGGTGATACAGGTGGAGGAACGGATGATTCTATCTATGTCTATTGTTATGAAATAACGAATTTAACCAAAGAGTAAGTATTATGCAGTATACAGTATATGATCTTCACCAATGCAGTCGTGGTGAACGTGTTCAAGTAACATTACAAGGTAATGCAGCAAATGTTCGACTGATGGATAGTAGTAACTATAACAATTATAAAAACGGACGAAGGCATCATTATTATGGAGGACTTGTTAGAAGATCTCCAATTATATTGACAATTCCTAACTCTGGCCATTGGTATATTACAATTGATTTAGCTGGTTTAAGAGGTACAGTAAGGTCTTCTATACGTAAATTACCAGCTCCATTGCCTGAATATAGAGAGCCTGCATTGTCATCAGTTCCATCATTAGTTCGTAAGAATGTTCCTCCGACATTCGATTCAGAAGACTCCCAGCTTGAATACGATGTTTTTATTTCTCATGCATCTGAAGATAAAGAAGAGGTTGTACGACCTCTTGCTCAAGCTCTCGTAACAAAAGGCTTGAAAGTATGGTATGATGAATTTGAACTAAAAATAGGTGATAGCCTCAGAAGAAAGATAGACCGTGGATTAGCAAAAAGTCATTTCGGTATTGTTGTTTTGTCAAAATCGTTTATAAAAAAGGGATGGACTAATTATGAACTAGACGGAATTATTACAAAAGCTAATACTGGAGAACAGGTTTTACTTCCAATATGGCACGGCATAACCAAAAAGGAAGTGTTGGATTTTTCTCCTTCTTTAGCTGATAAGGTTGCACGAAACACTGCTTCATATACAGTAGAGGAAATAGCTCAAGAAATCGCAGAGCTAATAAAAAATTAATCAATAGATTAAGGGTAAAATAGGATTTATTAAACTTATCTTAAAGTTGTTATATATAATTATTTCAAGTTCAAAGTATAATAGCGTGTTCTTGGCTATATAATTCAAGAACAAAAAATAGGAGATCTGCATATGGCAACAAATTCACCGTCCGGGGACGGACATCGAAATGGCGCAGTGAGAAAACGTTCTCAAGTTTATAATCCCAAAACAGAACAATGGGTAAAACGGGATAAAGATACAGGACGTTTTATTGACGTAAAACAGGATGGTACACCATTTAAGGGCGTAACTAAAGAAAAGTAAATTTTTAACGAGGGCAAAAGTACTATGTTTGCCCTCGTTTTACTTTTACATAGGTTTTATCATTGATTCAATGAAGGATATTTCATTTTTATTCAAACCATATTTGGCATAGAGCTGCTGTCCAATGTCTATAACTGTTTGAGAGCCGTCAATATCACTAGATGCTGTAAAATCTTGCAAAGGAACAAAGCGATAAACGCTTTACCACCACCCAACATTCCGACTCCTTATCATGATTCTGCATCAGCCATTCGCGCAGTTCATCACGAGAATTGACGTTAAGCAAATTATTTATTGTCATATACTATCTTTGTTCAAACAAGCAGACTGATATCAGCTTTAGCATGTAATTATTTATTGAGAATGCCTGTCGCAAATTTATAAAATTTTCCGTAATACAAAAACTTTTGCCTACTATCAATAATAACTTTAATCCCCTCGAATTCGAGGGGATTAAAAGCATAATTATATTATCAAATAAACTATTCACCTAATCTAATCCTAAATAAATATAAGAAAAGTGCTTCATTATTGATTTACTCATTATGTTTCAATTTCTCCTTCAGTGCCAACCCTTTTGCCGTAAGGCGATATTTTTGATTTTGGCTATTGGGTTTATCGGGTATGGTTGGTTCTATATAGCCTTTGTTAATGGCTGGAACCAAAAATCCGTTCTGAAATAATCTCTATTCTTAATCGACAACAATTCCTGTAATTCCGAACGTCCTTTCTCTCCGGTTAAAACAGAAATCAGTTTTTTACCTGTACACTTGCATGGTTGCTTGCATGGTCACTTGCATGGTAATGAGTACTTACAGAAAAAATTATACGGATAAAATTATCTGTAAACGTGAAACGATTTTCTTCGTATGCCTGCAGAATGCAAGGAATGCCGGAGCCTTATTTGCTCCGGCCATATTTTGTGTCCATTAATAATATTTGTTTCTGCCAAATCGTAATTTATATTTTTACACCAATATCCTTGAACTTCTCGATAAAAGCTACTATCTTTTGGAACACACTATGCTTCTTTGTCAGGTACTTTGGATTCAACGGACTCATCTTTGGCAAGATATTATTGAAATCCGTTCCGTTGTCGCTGGCAAACTTATGCTTTAAAGATATCTCGATATAACGCTTGGCCTTTTCCTCATTCAGGTTTTCCTCAGTGATCAGCTGAGCTGCTTCTGTTTTCAGCCTGCCTTGAGCATATTTAAGGAACGACTCTATTATATCTGCTTTATCGTTTATTGCATCGAGGTCTGTTTCATTTATGAAGTCGACAATCAGACCTTCCTTTGCCCTGTTGCCTATACTTGCACGTATTACACGGCGAATATACTCTATCAGCTCCGGCTTGTTCTTTGTTTTCTTATTATGCTCAAAGATTAGCTCCAGGATATAGTCAAGATTTATTTCTTGCGATTTGAGCAGGTCTATTTCAAATGTCACATCATCCCAGTTGATGTCAGACTTCTCCGTTTCTGTTCCTTTCTTATTATTCCTTACCCATTCACGGATGTCGTTATATGTAGACTTGTAATCCTGTATTATACGTTCTGACGGAACTTCTATTTCCTGCATTTTCGTTATTTCGTCATCTGTAAGGAAATGACATTCCTTGAACGCTTCAACGGCTTTTGAATCATTAACGTTGACAGACTGGAAATCCCTTAAGTTTGTAAATTCATCATAATTCTGCAAGATGTTTTCTACACGCAGATATTCACCAAACAGTTTTACGAAGTCTTTTTTATCTTTCTCTGTAACGATGTCTTCAACATTCGGGAATTTCTCTTTCAGCTCCTTTACTATTTCAACATATCCTCTCCGTGCCTCACCTGTAATAAGGTCGTTAAATCCGTCCAGATACTCTTTGTAACTTCTTTCAAGTATTACGTTTCTTGTCTTTTTGTCGCCAAACAAGGTTATGGCGTCAATTGTATTTTGCTCTAAATCCCTGAAAGTAACAATGTTGCCGAACGTCTTTGTTGAGTCGTATATTCTGTTTGTACGTGAATATGCCTGTATCAGACCGTGGTAGCGCAGGTTCTTGTCAACAAAGAGTGTGTTTAATGTAGGTGCATCAAAACCAGTAAGAAACATACCTACAACAATGAGCAAGTCTATTTCTCTGTTCTTTACCCTCTTTGCAAGGTCTCTGTAATAGTTCTGGAATTCTTTACTGTCTATGCCATAGTTTGTCCTGAACATTGCGTTATAGTCGTTTATGACCAATGTAAGGAATTCTTTTGCACTTAAATCCATTGCCGACGGATCGAAGCTCTCATCTTCAATGTTTCCTATTGCATTCTGTTCTTCGTTGGCTGCAAACGAAAATATTGTAGCAATCTTCAACGGATTCTCGCTATTCTTCTGCAATTTCTTAAACTCCTCATAATAGCATTTGGCAGCGTCAACGCTATTTACTGCAAACATGGCGTTGAAACCTTTCTGCCCCACTTGGTTTCTGTGTGTCTTGATATTGAAGTTTTGCAGAATGTACTTGGCTATTTCATTTATTCGTGCAGGATGAAGCAATGCCTGCTTGTTTTCCGCTGCGCTCAGTTTCTTTTCGTCATGTTCTTGCTCTATCTCCTTAAACTGCGGTCTTACATCGTTGTAGTCAACCTTGAATTTCAATACCTTTTCGTCCCTTATGGCGTCAGTTATAACGTATGAATGCAGTTGTCTGCCGAAAACGCTTTCTGTAGTTTCCGAACCGAGAGCGTTTTCAGGGAATATAGGTGTACCTGTAAAGCCAAACTGATAATACTTCTTGAACTTTCTTCTAAGAAGTTTCTGCACCTCACCAAACTGCGAGCGGTGTGCCTCGTCAAAAATAAATACTACCTGTTTCTGATAAATAGGGAGATTCTCCTCGCTCTTCATCAGATTGTTCAACTTCTGAATTGTAGTAACAATAATCTTATTATCGTCCTTATCTATATTCCGCTTCAGTCCGGCTGTACTCTCTGAGCCGTTAACGCTGTCAGGCGAAAAGCGCTGATACTCCTTCATCGTCTGATAGTCAAGGTCTTTGCGGTCTACTACAAAGAATACCTTGTCTATAAAGTCGAACTGCGTTGCCAGTCTTGCAGCCTTAAAGCTGGTCAGTGTCTTACCCGAACCTGTTGTGTGCCAAATGTAGCCTCCGCCGTCGGTAGTCGACCATTTCTTAGCCTGATACGAGCTTTTTATTTTCCACAAGATTCTTTCTGTTGCTGCTATCTGGTAAGGACGCATCACGAGCAGCGTGTTGTTTGTGTCAAAGACAGAATATGTGAAGATGATGTTCAGCAACGTGTTCTTCTGAAAGAACGTTGCAGCAAAGTCCTTAAGGTCTTTTATCAGCGTATTGTCTGCTTCTGCCCAGTTCATCGTAAAGTCAAAACTGTTCTTGTTACGCTCTACGGTGTTGGCAAAATAACGGCTGTCAGTGCCGTTTGATATTACGAAAATCTGTATGTATTTATAAAGGGAGTTTTCGCTGTTGAAGCTCTCTTTTGAATATCTGTGTATCTGGTTAAACGCCTCGCGTATGGCCACGCCGCGTTTCTTCAGTTCAACCTGCACCAGTGGCAGACCATTTACCAATATTGTAACGTCATATCGGTTAACCTGCGTACCTTTCTGTTCTAATTGTGAGACTACCTGAACCTTGTTTCTTACGATATTCTTTTTATCGGCTAAGTATATGTTTTTTATGTGTCCGTCGTCAAATACAAAATCGTAAATATAGTCGTCTTGTATTTTCCTTGTCTTTTCCACAAGGCTGTCGCCCGGCTTGTCGAGATATTCTTCAACAAACCTTTGCCATTCGCTGTCGGTAAACTCCACATTGTTCAGCTCCTGTATTTGTCGTCTTGCGTTAGCCAACAATGCTTCAGGCGTGGTTACGTCCTCTAAATATTCATAGCCCTGCTCTTTTAGGTCTTGTATAAACTCACGTTCAAGCCCGGCTTCCGTCTGATAAGCTACGGGGGCTTCGTGCAGTTCATAATACTTGTAGTATTTATCAAGTACGATGAAGTTCTTTGATTCGGCTATGGTGCTATATGTTTCCATTTATTTCCTTTTTAATGCTAAAAATCTGTTTCAGAAACAATTATTTTATTCTTTATATTCTATTGCATTTACAAGTCTCAGGAAAGCATTTCGTTTCCGTTCCCACGTATTATGATCTAATGGAGTTAAATTAAATATTTTCTGAAGTTTATCGTACAATTCATTTAGTCTGCCAGCTGCGTCATCTGCATCAACTTTAATGCCAATGTTACTTCCATTAATTACTCCTTTTAATTTCGTAAAGTCCATGTCTTTTGTAAAAAAGGAACAAAAATCAGTACGTAGAATCCATGCCGCACCCATTTCATTAAGCGAAACAGGACTTTGATAATACCTTGGAGAATGTATGAATATCATGAACAAGTCATGATTCTTAAAAAGCTCACGCAATGTATCAAATATATCATCTCCGAGCTTTATGCCAAACCCTACAACAGAACTACAAAACAAAGTATCTTTATTTAGTTTAATGCTTTCAAGTAAATCGACAAGTGATTCTACAAATTCTTTATCTTTTGAGTTATGGCTAATGAAAACCATTGGACTTTTTTTCTTGTTTTCATTATCATCTACAGGCATGATATTTACATTAGCCATTAAAAGGTTATATTTAGCATATATCTTATTGAATTTTGAATTTAAAACATATCCACTACCAGAATTATCCAAATCCTTAAATTCCTTAAAATCGCTGTTCTTCTCTGTATAAAAGTGGCTAAGATATAATAATGCTGTTTTATGCCATTCTAAATATGCATCAATCGTTTCTTGTGAATTTTCTTCAATTTTTGATAATTCTTTATATGTACTTTCTAATTGGCGAATTTTTTCTTCTTCAGTTAGAACAATGGAATCAACTATTTCTTTTACAAGCTCATCCTCACAAATATCATCTAACTTTTTTATCAAATTGTTTTCTATACCTATGGCTTCCATATCCCGACGAATATCTGTGACATCGATACATTCTTTTGTTTCTTCATGGTAAAGGCGCAATAAATCGCATATAAGTGTTACAAACTTTTCAATATGTCGATTAAAAAATGTGTTTAGCAAAAGAGTCAGTGCATCTTTGGCATCAGATTCTATACATCCAGGATATATTCCTCTTCTTCTGTTCTCTGCAATCTGAATACATTCTTTCCATACTTCATCTAATTTAGATGAAACAAGCCAACGCTTATAAGGAGTAGATAAAAGAAAAGAGGGGGGTATGATTCTTCCTAAATCTTCACGAAGCGGTTCTATTTTGGTGTTTATTTCTATCATCATCGTCTTAATTAACTAAATTATTTCACTAATTCTTTTATTACAGCTACAGCAGGAGAATATACATACCCCGTAATATATTTTTTTGCATTTTTAATTGTGTATTCCGTTTCACACGTGTAAAATTTATACAATTCATCTAATTGTATTTTCACCTCTTTTCCTGTACTTCCCCTCTTTATCGTCAAGACTTTATCTTGTACAGAACATATTTCATAAGGAACTTTGTCTCTTATACTGTAAACAACTTCCAACGAAATTATACTCGATTTAAACTCTTCAAAATTCATCATTGCCTTATGCTCTTTGCTTAAATGTCAATAGTTTATTTCTGTAATATTCGTATTGCTCTTGCACTGCGGCTATCTCTGCAGGAATACCTTCTGTTAAGTCGTTCACCAGTGCTTCAAATTTGTCAAGAATAGAGACTATATTTTGTTGTTTTGAAATAGATGGAATTGGAATAATAATTTTATTTAATATTGATTGAGTTAGACTTGGAACACCTCCGGCTTTATTTAAATTTTCCAAATGTTCTTTAGACAACACATAATACAAATATTTTACAATTATCTTATTTGTATCAACTATTGTGTAAAAAATAGTATCAACATTCCAAAATGGGGTATCTACATAAAACAGATTATTAAGTGAACCTTTACGAGGTATTAGAACTGTTGGCTTATTATATGCATAAGTATCAACGTATGTCATTATTCCACCAGAACCATATACAGGGATATTACCTATGTCTAAATGTTTATAATCTTTTCCATTTTTTATTACAACAATCTTTTCCAATTTTACCCACTTTACATTTTTATCATCCTTGTCGAATGTAAGTAACTTATTTCGATAATACTCATATTGTTCTTTCCTCGCTTGCAACTCAGCTTGCAATTCAGCTGTATGCGATGTGAATGTATCGAGAATGCGGACTATTTCGTTTTGGACATCGAGAGGAGGGACAGGTAGTTTAATATTTCGTAAATTTTCTTGATTAAGTTTAGGTGGAGTACCTCTTACTATATCAGATATATTTGTTTCCGAAAGGGTAAAATATAAAAATCTTAATAACATGATTTCGCGCATTTCACTTAATACATGTGCATGATTATTTACCCAGATTTTACCTGTAGCCCAATTTAAAACAGGTGAATTATTTTTATTTATAACACTACCATCTTCTCCTATAAGTAAAAAAGTTCCGTCAAATAAGAAATCGTCAATATAATCTTGAATCCCATTGGCTCCATAATAAGGATAATTTCCAAAATTACGTTTTGATTTAGAAATAGGTTTTCGTTTATAATCCAAAATATAACATACATCACCTAATTTCTTAAATTCCACTCCGTTAGGACACAATTCCCGTATCAATTCATTTAACCTGCTCATGCCTCGTCCTCCTCAAGCTCTGCCACAATCTTGTCTATCTCAGCACGCATTTCATTCTCACGTGCAACGATACGGCGAATGCGTTCGTTAAGCTCTTTTATGTCTGTTTGCGGACGCGTGTCCTTAACATCAATATAGCTGCTAACAGATAGGTTGTAGTCGTTTTCGGCGATAAAACTATTATCGACAGACTTGGCTATATATTGAACATCCTCTTTCTTGTCGAAAATGTCTATTATTTTTTCTATGTGTTTATCCTCAAGAATATTATTGTTTGTCTCTTTTTTAAAGAAATCTTCACCGCTTGCGTCGATAAACTGGATTTTGGTGTTATTGGTCTTATGTTTTGAAAGAACTAATATGTTTACAGCAATCGAAGTGCCATAGAAGAGGTTGGCAGGCAAGGAAATAATTGTCTCTATATAATTGTTGTCAACAAGATATTTCCTTATTTTCTGTTCCGCTCCTCCACGATAAAAGATTCCCGGGAAACATACAATGGCGGCTCTGCCCCTGCCCGAAAGGTAGCTCAATGAATGCAGGACGAAAGCGAAGTCAGCTTTAGATTTCGGAGCAAGCACTCCTGCCGGCGCAAAGCGGTCGTCGTTTATCAGTGTAGGGTCGTCTGAACCAATCCAGTGTATAGAATACGGCGGATTGGAAACAATGACGTCAAACGGCTTATCGTCGCCAAATTGCGGATTGATAAGCGTATCACCCAGCGCAATGTTAAACTTGTCGTAGTTTACGTTGTGCAGAAACATATTCATACGGGCAAGGTTGTAGGTGGTATGGTTTATCTCCTGACCGTAGAATCCGTCTTCAACAATATGCTCATCAAACAATTTCTTTGCCTGCAAAAGCAGAGAGCCAGAACCAGCTGCAGGGTCGTATATCTTGTTTATCGTTGACAGATTGTGTGTGGCAAGCTGCGAAATAAGTTTAGATACATCCTGCGGAGTAAAGAACTCTCCGCCTGACTTTCCTGCATTTGCAGCGTAGTTGTGTATCAGAAACTCGTATGCATCGCCAAACAGGTCAATCTTGTTTTCTTCAAAATTGCCGAAATCCAGTTCTTCAATACCTTTTAATACGGCAGCCAGTCGCTTGTTCTTGCTTTCTACAGTACCGCCAAGACGATTACTTGTTGTATCAAAATCAGCAAACAATCCTTTGATATTCTTTTCAGAAGCATAACCGTTAGCGGAACTTTCTATCGAGTCGAATATGGCCTTTAAATCCGTGTTGAGGTTCGGGTTAGTATCAGCGTCTTTTACCACGTTTACAAAGAGTTGGCTCGGATATATGAAATACCCTTTTGTCTTAACCGCGTCGTCCTTTATTTCCGGCGTTATCACGTCGTCTGACAGCTCGGCATAGTTGATGCTGTCGTCACCGCCCTCAATATAGTTGGCGAAGTTTTCACTTATAAAACGGTAGAACAATGTGCCTAACACAAATTGCTTAAAGTCCCATCCGTCAACAGCCCCACGCACTTCGTTGGCTATTTTCCAGATTTTGTTTTGCAGTTCTTCTCTTTGCTGTATGCTCGTCATTTTTCAGTTATATTTTAAGACTCAGGACACGACATTATTATCCGTGAATCCTATTTGGGTTATAATTATTTTTAGGGCATTAAATCCGTGAAACACGTTTCTTGATATTTATATCTTTACGTGTTTTATCATAAGACGATAAAGATACCTTTTATATTCAAATTAAGCCCTTTTCTGATTTTCATACAAAGATATTCAAATTTGTTGAGAATGGAACCACTTTTTAAATTTTTCTTTTAAGAAAACCAATTTTTACTTTAAACAATCGCATGAATATTTTTAATTTATATTCTGTCATGGAAACAGAAAGTTTTTATCACACTCTACATTTATAACATTCTTTGAACAATCCTGAAAATACGGACAGCTCAATATTATTGTAATCCCATTATTCATCATAACAATAAATATTATCTTTGCCGGCACCTTATTTGCCTAAATGCGGAATTTGCGTAACGTGCTGGCTTTTCACGCGAAAACATTTTGAGAGGATGACATCTAAAGAATAAAAGGCGGTTTCACTCTATCAATACGCAAAAAATGCGTGTTGTTCTTATTCTCCACTTCGCTGATATAATCCGCCCAAGCGTTTGTAGTTCGTCTTACTCATAATTGTTCTTGTTTATCAGGTTTACAACTACTTTCACCATCACGTCCTTTTCTTCTGTGCGGCTCTCGGCTATCATCAGCGTAAGGGCAACAAGAGTGTTGTCGGCAATGCGCTTGGTGCCGTCAGGATTATAGAGAATGCCGTTACCTGCCATAAACCATAAGAAGAGAGTTGCTGCTATACTCTGCCCAATACGTTAACAAGCTGCTTCAGCTCCGTATAGCGTTGTTCTGTCAGAGCCTTATTGACGGCATATCCTTTAATTAAATATTCTTTCAGCACCTTGTTTGCCCATCGGCGAAAGTCCACACCTTTTTTTGATTTGACCCGATAACCGACAAAGATGATGACATCAAGGTTATAGAAACGTACATCATGTGTCTGGCTTTTACCTTTTATCGCACCATGTTCTGTGGTTGTCGCAAAATTTGCGACAACCACTTCGCCTGCAAGTTCTTCTTTTATGGCATTGGCTATATGCTTATCGAATTGTTTTTGAATCGCGCCCAAACAGTTCGGCTATCTGATAAGCATTCAGCCATACCGTCTCTTGGTCTATTCTGACCTCAAGCTGTGTTTCTCCGTCTTCTGAACTATCCACCTTATTATTTCCCCAAAACAAACCTATGACTTACGCATAAAAAACCTATGACTTTTGATGCAAAAGTGGCCGAGTTACGAGGCATAACTCAGCCATTAACAGTTTAGAAGTAAATGCATTGAACTTGCTTAACAAGAAGCCATATACAAAGACGCAATCTTTCAATTTAAAACATAAAACAATAGAAATGCTTACGATTTTTCGAGACTATTTTTATAACGCAAATGTATGGACGTGAAAAGCCGACCGGACTGGGGAGCTGACAAATATTAATCGGACGATTGGGGATAAGAAATAACGCTCATGTCAATGTTGCGGACTACGGGGCGGCTATGTTTTATGGTATTGCGATTGATAAAAAAGTCATAAATAATGTTACGCAAAACGTGATGTAATAAAGCAAATTGACTGAAAAACGTCATTTTAAAAGGCAAGGACGAAAAATAATGGCTCCGTTGGCAAATTTTTATTTTGTAGTTATGCCAATTTGCATTATCTTTGCACATAAGATAAGCGGCAGACAGGACTGACCGGGGAGACAGGACGCACGGGCACGACTGAGAGCTGCTTTATCAGAAGAAGAAGACAACAACGTTGAAGGCTCCATGACGACGCCAGCCGGAGGGAGACAAGACATATATAGCACGCATAAACAAAAGACATTCAGGACATGAACAAAAGCGACAGCATAGTCATTATACCTACGTATAACGAGAAAGAGAACATCGAGAAGATTATAAGGGCGGTGTTCTCGCTTGAAAAATGTTTTAATATTCTCGTGATAGACGACGGCTCGCCCGACGGCACCGCGGCTATAGTTCACCGACTGATGGAGAGCGAGTTTGCCGACCGTCTGTTTATCATTGAGCGCAGCGGCAAGCTGGGCCTGGGCACGGCATACATAACGGGCTTTAAATGGGCCCTGGAGCACGGATATGACTATATATTCGAGATGGACGCCGACTTCAGTCACGACCCCAACGACCTGCCGCGCCTCTATTCGGCTTGCCACGACGAGGGCTACGACGTTGCCATAGGCTCGCGCTACGTGAGCGGAGTGAACGTGGTGAACTGGCCTATAGGACGCGTGCTGATGAGCTATTTTGCATCTAAGTATGTGCGCATGGTGACGGGCTTCAAGGTGCACGACACCACTGCGGGATTTAAGTGCTACAAGCGCCGCGTGCTCGAGACCATTGAGCTGGACAAGATACGCTTCAAGGGCTACGGCTTCCAGATAGAGATGAAGTTTACGGCATACAAGATAGGCTTCAAGATTAAGGAAGTGCCCGTAATATTCGTCAACAGACGTGAAGGCGTGTCGAAGATGAGCGGCGGCATATTCGGCGAGGCTTTCTTCGGCGTGATGCGTCTGCGCTGGGACGGATGGACACGCAAGTATCCTAAGATTAAAGACTGACAGAAGAAAGGGACATGCAGCAGGGCCGCTGCCCTGCTGCAACACCATAACCGCAACAACGCCGAACGGCCTGTACGGACGCAAGGCGATACAGACATAAAGCGCAAGCCGCGCAATATCAGAAGACGAGCAAGGGGAAAGAGCGCCCCGGCTTATCAGATACGACAACGCTCACCGAGGCAGACAAGGCTGCCACAGATGCAGCAGGCATCACAGACAGGTTAACCGCAAATATTATTCTAACGAAAAAACGATAAAAACAACTAACAATGAGATACATCTACCGAATATATCAAATATGCATCGCGCTGCCGATAATACTCGTGCTCACCATACTTACGTCGCTCACCACGAGCGTGGGCTGCGTGCTTGGCAACGGTCACTTCTGGGGCTACTATCCGCCTAAGCTGTGGGCAGCAGCCATACTTAAGGTGCTGTTTCTGCCGGTAAAGGTTGTGGGACGCGAGAACCTGAAGCACAACGAGTCGTATGTGTTTGTGAGCAACCATCAGGGTTCGTTCGACATATTTCTGATATTCGGTCATCTGGGACGCAACTTCAAATGGATGATGAAGCACCAGCTGCGCAAGATTCCTCTCGTTGGCTTTGCCTGCGAGATGTCTCACCAGATATTTGTAGACAAGCGCGGCCCGAGCAAGGTAAAGGAGACATACGACAAGGCACGCCACACGCTGAAAGACGGAATGAGCGTGGTGGTGTTCCCCGAAGGCTCGCGCACGTTTACAGGTCATATGGGTACGTTTAAGCGTGGCGCCTTCATGCTTGCCGACGAGCTTCAGCTGCCCGTAGTGCCGCTGACCATCAACGGCTCTTTCGACGTGCTGCCAAGGACAAACAAATGGTTCTGGGTGAAATGGCATCCGCTGACACTGACTATCCATAAGCCGATATATCCCGAAGGACAGGGTGCCGAAGACATAAGCAAGCGCATGGACATAAGCTATAAGGAGATTATGGCCGACCTGACTCCAAAATATCAGGGGTATGTGAAGAATCCGAATCAGTAGATTCGTTTTAAGTAGTTAAAGTAGTTAAGGACTTAAGGAGTTAAGACAATAGTCTTGTGGATTCGAGTCGGAAGTTAAAGTAGTTAGAGAAGTTAAAGTAGTTAAAGTAGTTAAAGTCATATGCTAACGTAGTGCGTGTTTAAGTGAAGAACGAATAGTGAAGAGTGAAAAATCCAATTGCAAACGTATTGCTTACAAGTAGAAACCACAATACATTTGGATTTTTCGTTTTTCACTTTTAACTTTTCACTTTCGTAAGACGCACTACGTTGCTATTGTTCCGGCTGATCTGTGCTTTCGAGGCGGGAGTTAAAGTAGTTATCGCTCACTTAGATGAGCTGGTAGTTAGAGTCAAATGCCTTGTTGATTCTTATCATAACTTCATAATCACTACGTTTGGTAATGTGCCGGCGGATCTGCGCTCCGCCGGAATATAATATAAGGATCTGAGATCCGCTAAAAATACCGCTGCCTTATGAAGTGAGTAATGAAAAATTTAATGCTATGTTTGCATTAAAAGTATGAGGTGATGCTAAATAGGAAGTAATCGGATTAAATAAATCCTGATATTCATTTCCGGCAGATTGCAAATCAGCCGGCACATTAGCCTTGTTGGTTATTATCGTACGTACTACGCTAACATTTGGATTTTTCACTCTTCACTCTCCTTATATTAGATTCCGGCCGATTGCAGATCAGCCGGCACATTAGCCTTCTTGGTTCTTTTCGCACGCACTACGTTAGCATTTGGATTTTTCACTCTTCACTCTTAACTCTTCACTTCCGTCAGGCGTTTTTCACTTTTAATTTTTCATTTTTATTTGCGCTTTTGCGCCAGCTCTTCACTTAAGCCCCCTTCTTGTGCAGCGTAATAACCGATATCTCGTGGCTTGCTCCGAAGCGGAAGGGGATGAAGCCGCCGGTGCCTACAGACACGTTGATGGCACGGTTGCCTTCATGATACAGACCGCCCCACTCTCTATACATCAGTCTGGCCGGCGACATGCCGAAGACGCTGAACTGCATGGCGTGAGTGTGACCGCTCAAAGTAAGCTGCGCCTTGCTGCCGGGAAGGATTTCCTTGCGCCACAGACGCGGATCGTGAGCAAGCATAAGCACAAAGCTTGAACTGTCTACTCCGGCCATCGCCCTCTTAAGGTCTGTGCGCTTAGGCTCACCGCCACGGCCGTCGTTCTCAACGCCTGCAACAATTATCGAGTCGTTGCCGCGCTTAACGGTCTTGTTCTCGTTGAGCAATAGCGTCCAGCCAAATTCACGCTCACGACTGATAATCTCACGCTCATTGGCCACCTTAACAACGTCGTCGGCCTTGATATAGTCAGAATAGTCGTGATTGCCGAGAACAGAATAAACACCGTCCTTGGCGCTAAGGCTGCTCAGAAGCGGAATAAACTCGTAAAGTTCCTCGGGCGACATGTTCTGCAAATCGCCCGTAAACACTATCATGTCGGCCTTCTGAGCGTTGATGCTGTCGACAATACGCTCAAACACCTTCTTGTCCTTTCCGCGGTAAGTGCCGAGATGGGCATCGCTAAACTGCACTATGCGATAGCCGTCGAAGGCCTGAGGCAGGTCAGCAGAATAAAAGTCTTCATGGCGTATGTCTAACTTCCTGAAGCCTATGGTGCTGCCGTAGACCACGATATATATCTGACCTATGGCCAGCAGCAGTCCGACAAGGTTGCCCCAGTTGTTCTTTGTGTGATGATAGCGGCAATGTCCCCAGCCGAGCAACGAGCATACGGCGAAGATAAACTTGGGGATGGCCAGCACACCGAAAAGAAACAGATAGACGTTGAGCAACTCGATGCGCTCGGGCGCAAAGTCGCGCGAGAACGTAAGCACCAGCGTATAGACAAAGAGAATGATACCCGGAGTCCACCACAACAGGCGCTGCCACCACAAATATCTAGTCTTACGGCGCAGCAGTCTTCTGTCGATGTAGATGTCAGACAGGATTATCATCAACACCAAAAGCACGAATATCCTTGCAATCATTTTTTCAGAAGATTAATTTTTAACTAAACATCAACTACAGCCCATTATCTGAAGGCTATCTCCTCACCACGGCAAGAGTCGAGGAAACGTCCGTCGTCGTAGACATGCACGCCGTTGCAGAACGTGTGAACCACGCACCAGTTGAACGTATGTCCCTCCATAGGGCTCCATCCGCACTTGCTCTGTATGACGTCTTTCGTAACCGTCCACGGACTGCCGGGGCGCACAACAACGACATCGGCCTTATAGCCCTTGCGGAGAAAACCGCGCCCGCGCACATCAAAAAGGCGTGCTGGATTGTGGCACATAAGCTCTACGAGCCGTTCTATAGGCATAACTTTATTATCTACAAGCTCGAGCATAGACACGAGCGAGAACTGTATCATGGGCATGCCTGATGCCGCACGGGCGCATCCGCCCTGCTTGTCGGCCCACTGATGGGGGGCATGGTCGGTGCCTATTACTGATATGCGGCCGTCGGAGAGCGCACGCCTCAGAGCGTCGCGGTCGGCAAGTGTCTTTACAGCCGGGTTGCACTTTATCCTTGTGCCAAGCGTGGCATAGTCGGCGTCAGAGAAAAACAGATGGGCAACCACAGCCTCAGCCGTTATATCAGGCATGGCATCGTGCCACGGCTCAAACAGCTGCAGCTCGCGAGCCGTTGTAAGATGAGCCACATGAAGACGTGCACCATGCTTGCGCGCCATGCTTACGGCAAGCTCTGTAGACTTATAGCAAGCCTCCTCGCTGCGTATCTGCGGATGCAGAGCCACGTCGGGATCGTCGCCGTGAGCAGCCTTTGCAGCAGCCATGTTGGCATTGATTATGCCGGTGTCCTCACAATGGGTCATGACGGGGACACGGGCTTCGCTGAATATGCGTTCGAGAGCCTCACGGCGATCAACGAGCATGTTGCCCGTTGACGAGCCCATAAACAGCTTTATGCCGGGCACACGATGAACGTCGAGCCGGCTGAACAGGTCGACATTGTCGTTGGTTGCACCGAAGAAGAACGAATAGTTGACGTGGCTCTTTGCCGCCGCCAATGTGCGTTTCTCTTCGAGAGCCTCGAGCGTGGTGGTCTGCGGCACGGTGTTAGGCATGTCGAAATAAGACGTAACACCTCCATAGGCCGCAGCACGGCTCTCAGAACTTATGTCGGCCTTTGCCGTAAGGCCTGGCTCACGAAAATGCACATGGTCGTCGATAACGCCCGGAAGCACGTAGCACCCCGAAGCATCAACCACCTTATCAAAATGTTCACTGCCAGAAATAAAATTGTCTTGGAGAATGTCTGATATCAAACCATTCTCCAAGACAACCGAGCCACGGAACGACTTTCCCTCGTTGACCAGCGTGGCGTCTTTTATCAATAATCTCATAATATCTTTTAAAGCCCCAGTATATGTTCCTTTTTTGCGGTTAAGCCTGACTCCCTTGTCACTCTGCTCCCTCAACAGCCTCGCTCAGAGAGTCTTCTGATCCCGGCTGTGCCAGTTCGTTGGGCGTAGGAGGCGCCAGCGTCGGGTCGTCTGTCCCGTCGGGCATTGCCGTACCGTTCATTATGGCCTGGTTCTGCTGTGCCTTGCGGTAATAGTCGCGCACGTAAGGATCGTTCTTGAAGTTGTCAGTTGCCTTGCTCATTATATCCTCAATCCAGGGTGAAAGCTCGGGATATCTGTGGCCGGCTGTAATCATGAAGAACACGCCCGGACCCAGCACGTTGTCGAAATTCTCAACGATGAACGACGTTACGAGCTTGTCTTCCTTCTCAACAATCTGTGCAGCCTTCTGCGACAGTTTTGCGTTCACCTCGTTGATGTCGTGTCCGTCCATTATGGCCTGACTCTGCAGATGGCCCAGTTCGCCTACCTCGCTCTCCAGCTGGTTGTACTTCTCGATAAACTTAAACAGCTTGTCGTTAAGCGGCGTTCCGCTCACCTTCTGCTGCGTGTTGTCTATCTTTATCTGTATTTCGCCGCTCTCGAGCACCACCGGCATAAGGCTCTCATCGTCCATGAAGAGAGTTGCTATACGCGTAGAATCGAGCGCCCCCGAAAAATGAAACTGTCCGTGAACTATGTCGCAAGAGTCGATATTCTTCAGGTCGTCGCCTTCATAAACCTTAAGAAACAGCATGCGGCCGTCTAACGTAGGAACATTAGATGAACCTTGAATGTTGTAAGAGTTTACACACGACGTAAACACGGCAAAAGCCCCCAGAAGAGTTAAAAGAGTCTTAACCATAACCTTGTTTTGTAATATTAGCACAAAATTACAACGTATTATCGATGTAAGAAAAATTTTTCATGCAATTTAAAATAAATACACTGACTTTTAGAGTTTTTTTGCCTCTTTAGCCAGCTCGCCTGATATTCTGTGAGTTGTATAAATCTCAAGCATGGCAGCAACAAGGAGCAGGAGCACCCAGTTGTTGTGAACATAAGTGACGTAATTGAAGTATCCGTCGGGCGAAAGCTTGAGAAACAGGGGCAGCAGCAGGCCATAAGAGTTTTCGACCATCAGCAGTGCCGAAAGAATAAACAGCACGTCGCCCGTGACCATGATACGGCGCAGACGCCTGATGGTGAAGTTGTTTCCGCTGTAGGTCTGCATCATCTGCATAGAAGCAAAGCACAAGGCACCCACAAGAAATATCCACGAAGCCATGAGCATCGTGCCAAAGACATAAAGTCCGGCACCGGCCACCATGAGCACCGCACCCGAAAGCAGAACAATAGTCTGCAGTTTATTTAGCTGTTTCATCGTTATCTGTTACTGGTTTTTGGTCATCACTAAGCACGAATATATCCTCGTCGTCGGCTTTCATAAAGTAGTTCTCGCGAGCTATCTTTGTGATGGCCTTGGGGTTGCGCTTCAGTTCCTTTATCTTCTGTTCGTCCTGCTCATACTGCATGTTGTAGGCATCAATCTGCTCCTTCAGCTCGCTCACGAGTATTCTGTTGCGCACATGCTTCAGCAGGCTGTTCTCATCGAGGAACCCGACAATGAGGACACCGAAAATTATCACAATCCAATATTTGTTGTGACTTATAAAATTCAGAATAGGATATAAACGTCTGCTCATTAAATTTACACGGTTTCGTTACGCAACGGCAACAGTACACACGACATATAAACGGGCTTTAGCCGCCGTAAAGCTGCATATTTTTGTGCAAAGATAATGCAAGTTGGGAATATAACAAAATAATAAAGGTCTTTTAACCCAAATCAGTCATTAGGATTCGGTCGGGATTTTTGCTCTATATTGAGCGGATTTTCGTTAGATTTTTCGCAGTCATAGCGGGCTATGTCAAGAAAAATCTGACGAAAAGACGCCAATAGAAACAAAAAGACCGGCTGAAAGCATCAATGCACAAAATTGGTAAAGTAATATACGGTCTAATGACCGATTTGGGTTAAATTGTAATAAACAAACGTATCGCGTGGTGTCATTACGAATCTATACAGATACCCGTCAATGACACAATGCTGTAGATACGGCCGTATTTAAGTTTATTTGAAAACAAAAGCGCGTATTTACATCGCACACCAATCTTCAGCGGCAACAATAAATACGGCAAACGGAAAGACGGACATGGGCCGCCATACATTAAAATTATGCCATAAAAAGGCTGGCATAAAGGGGAATACTGACGACAACGCATCAGATATAAATCAACAATGCATCTGAACCGTGACGTCTGTTTCAAGACAAATCAGAAGCGCGTGAGCTGCAATGTGGCATAGTCGGAGCGCAATACAAGATTGTCGCCGTCGGCAACCACCACATCAAAGGTTGTCTCAGTAGAATTGATTCCGAACGGCAGCAGGTCTTCCACGGTAGCGTCAACGCCGTTGTCGCTCGTAGCAGCCCTCTGCTTAAAGTCTTTCATCACCACCTTTGTCTCTCCGTCCTCATATCCGAAGCGGCCTATGTATGTGCCATAGCCGTTGGGACCCTGCTTCTCGGACACCTCAACCACGTATCTCGTTATGCTGTAATAAAGGCGCGTACACTCGTGCATGCGTCCGTCAGCCCTCGTCTCAAAGCGTTCCAGTTTCCAGAATCCTTCTATATCGCTGTTTACAGGCTCCTTAAAGTCGCAGCCCGCCATAGCCAGAGCCATGACGGCAGCAACGATCCATCCTATTATCTTGACCATAAAACTCCTGTTTTGGTTATTGTTATCATGCAGCCCATGCTGTCGCCAATATAGCTGCCCTTGTCGTATCCGCAGGCCAGTATGAAGTTCCATCCCGCAGCCTTACGCGGACTGTATGCCACTTCTGCCAGCGTGCTTCCCTGACGCATGATGCGGTCGAGCGGCACCTTGTATGTTCCCCAATGGCGCATGTACGACAGCAGCAAGCGATACGACCACTCGTCAGACGGATTGCCGCCAATGCCTATATGGTGGGCCTTTACGCGGTTGCTCCTGAACATATTGGTTCCGTCGGCATTATATATTGGTCCGGGCAGAAACGGATGGCCCATTCCCATACCCCAGTGCTGCCAGTTGTAGTCGTGGTTATAGTAGTTGTCGCCGCCGCTCATCTGTATCTCATGAAACGAACCGCCAACACCGTCATAAAGCAGCGGTCCGGTCTGATCGGTTGTGCACAGCCCTTCCCACAGCAGAGTTGACACAAAGGGATTCTCCGGCAACGTTAGTTCCACGCCTATATGTCCGTCTTTCCAGCGTCCATACTGCCACGTTAGCTGCGAGTGGTCGTCGAAATAATGCTCGTAATAGCATCTCAGCTTCCATGTCGGCGCCGTATAGTTGAGCGCAAAGTTCCAGCTTCCCACATGGTTGCCCTCCACGTTCTGCAGCGTGCTCTCCTGTATCGGTATGATGGCCTTCAGATATTCTTTTATCCCGCCGGGCATCTTTGCCACACACGTTGTGGTTCCGTCGTCATTCTTGCGCCACTTGCTTCCGCCAAACTGCGCCGCCTCGATCATTCCGATTTCCATCGTAACTGGTATCTTCTTTGGATTTCCCACTCTGAGCATGGCCGACTTGCTGTGATATATCACGCCTCTGGTGAACGTCTCGCCTGGCTTTACAAAATCCGACCGCCAGTCGCCGTCTGTCAGCCATCCGTAGCCGAAATGAAACTTGGCAGCCACCCATCCTTTGGTGTAAGGCAGATTCTGATATTCCTTCACCTCAAGACGCACCTGCGGCACAGGACGTGCCCCGGGACCTTCAACCATCATGCCGCTGCTTAGCCTCATGTTCTTGTCCAGCGGAAAGGCTTCGCGCTCCTTGCTGCCTATGCTCAGCGTTATATTGCGCCATGACACATCAACAAAAGCCTGCTGAACAACAAAGTCTGAAGTCTGATTAACGGCTCCGGCCAAGTCGAGTCCTGCCTCCAGACGCCAGTCGGCACCCAACTTTCCGGCATAGTCTACACCCGCTCTGAGATATCCGCTGCACGGCTCTACACCAGACAGGCCATAGCGGTTGGCCGTAAACCACATAGGGGCATAGTCGCCCGTAGACACATTGGCCGATGTCTCCAGCTTATATCTCAGCGTGTCGCCTCCGGCAAATGCCGCGGCAAGAGGCAACATACTCAGCAATAATAACAGTTTAAGCGATTTCATCAGAATTAATCTTTCACCTTAACTAAACACCTTGATGCTCTTTATCTAAAAGGCATGCTACATATTATAAATCTAGTTATACCGTTGTCCTGCAAACATCCATGAGCCTTCTTTACGCAAGTATTAAGGCAATTAACATGCCCGTTCTTACCAGACATGGCACAGTTGTCCTATTGTTACAATAAGTCAAGATATGCAGGAATGGTTTGAAGGACACCAATAATCTAGTTACATTTGATTTTCAGGGCGCAAAATTACAATAAAAAACCTGACAGATAAAAATATTTTTGTTAAAAACATAGTAATATTTTTAAAATATACGCACTTGTATGCTTGCATTTTGCACACTCAACTTAACATAATCGGGACACATTCTGCTCACGCATATTACAAAATGCTATATATCGACACTACACAAACGGCACAAGCTAAATAAGAGACAAAATAAGAGACAAAATAAAAGCAGCCACAAACAATGGCTGCATATAAGACAAAAAGTGCGCAATGCGGCATAACACCTTATGCCGCTATTGCGCAAAAGCTATATTTATTACTAACATCTAATACTTTCCGCAGGCTGTTTGCCGGCCTGTGGTCAGAAGCCTATTTCCTGCCCTCGGGCAAACACGCGGCGTATCACAGGCGACGTGTAGGCATAAGGGATGTAGTCAATCGAAGGTATCGGCTCTGTTATAAAGAAGTTAGCCACCTTGCCCACGGCTATCGAACCGTAGTCGCGGCTGAGCCCCATAGCATAAGCCGAGTTTATCGTGGCGGCATTGATGGCCTCTGCAGGCAGCAGTCTCAGCTTGATGCATGCCAGAGACACAATAAACTTCATGTCGCCCGACGGAGTTGATCCGGGATTATAGTCGCTGGCAACGGCAACGCCAAGTCCGGCGTCAACCATCTTACGTGCCAGTGCATAAGGCAGATTAAGGAAGAACGACGTGCCGGGCAGCACCGTAGGCATAGTGCCGCTGCCGCGCAGCAGCTCTATCTCCTCTTCGGTCATGCTCTCCAGATGGTCTACAGACAAGGCATTGCGCTTCACGCCTACCTCTACACCGCCCGACGATGCCAGTTCGTCGGCATGTATCTTGGGCAGCATTCCCCATTTTGCTCCGGCCTCAAGTATGCGGTCAGTCTCTTCTGGGGTAAAGAAGCCTTCGTCGCAGAACACGTCTACATAGTCGGCAAGATGCTCGCGCCCTACCTCTGGTATCATCTCCTCTACAACAAGACGTACATATTCGTCCTGGGTGTACTGGCGTCCTACTGCATGCGCACCAAGGAAGGTAGACACCACCTTTATAGGTGCCGTCTCCTTTATGCGCTTTATCACGCGCAGCATCTTCAGCTCGTCTTCTGTGTTAAGGCCGTAGCCGCTCTTTATCTCAACGCAGCCCGTACCCTTCATCATCACCTCGCGCACACGCCTCATGGCCTGCTCATAGAGCTGGTCCTCTGTCATGGTGTGCAGCAGGTCGGCAGAGTTGAGTATGCCTCCGCCGCGTTTGGCTATCTCGGCATAGCTCAGGCCTCTTATCTTGTCGACAAACTCGCCCTCGCGGCTTCCCGCATACACTATGTGGGTATGCGGGTCGCACCATGACGGCATCAGCGTTCCGCCTTCGGCGTCGACAACGATATCTGCAGCAGCTTCAGCATCCGTCAGACTGTCCATCGTGCCGAATCCGGTTATCAGTCCGTCTTCGGCTGTCAGATAGGCGTCGTTTATCTGCTCCAGCGTCTGCATCTCGCTGCCCTGCAGCCTCAGCTTGCCGTGCCGGTCTATTCCGGCCAGTGTCTTTATATTCTTTACAAGCAGTCTCATCGGCTTGATTATTTTACGTTTTCCTTAGTGTCATGCTTATTCGGCATGCTCTCTCAGGAAGTCAATAGAGTTCTTTATGTGAGGATACATCACTTCGTCGTTCACGATGAACGGCACTACCTTGCGGTATTCATCATGCAGCTTCTCGATTACAGGCGACGACTTCAGCGGACGTCTGAACTCAAGAGCCTGAGCAGCATTAAACAGCTCTATTGCCAGCACACGCTCAGTGTTGAGCACCACCTTATAGAGCTTTATTGCAGCGTTGGCACCCATGCTCACATGGTCTTCCTGACCCTGGCTAGAAGGTATGCTGTCTACTGATGCAGGCGAGCACAGATTCTTGTTAAGGCTTACTATTGACGCAGCTGTGTATTGTGTAATCATAAATCCGCTGTTTACGCCTGGAGTTGCAACGAGGAAACTTGGCAGGTCTCTTGTGCCCGACACGAGCTTGTAGATTCGTCTTTCTGATATATTAGCCAGTTCGCTCAGTGCCATTGCAAGGAAGTCCATTGGCAGTGCGATAGGCTCTCCGTGGAAGTTTCCGGCAGAGATAATCAGGTCTTCGTCAGGACATACAGTCGGGTTGTCTGTTGCCGAGTTGATTTCAGTGTCGATCACTGACTTAACGTATGCCATTGAGTCCTTGGCTGCGCCATGAACCTGCGGAATGCAGCGGAACGAATACGGGTCCTGAACATACGATTTGGGCTTCTCTATTATCTCGCTGCCCTCAAGCAGTTGCCTCATGTTTGCGGCTGTCTGTATCTGGCCCTTGTGAGGTCTTACCTGATGTACGGCGTCTGTGAAAGGAGACACCAGTCCATAATATGCGTCGAGCGACATGGCAGCAATCTTGTCTGCCCATTTGCTCAGGCGTTCGCCCTGCAGCAATGCCCATACGGCAAACGAACTCATGTTCTGTGTTCCGTTGAGCAGAGCCAGACCTTCTTTAGATCCGAGCTGTATCGGCTCCCATCCGTTCTCCTTCAGCATCTCTGCTCCAGTCATCACCTTACCCTTATACTCTACGTCACCGAGTCCTACGAGCGGCAGACAGAGGTGTGCCAGAGGCACAAGGTCGCCGGATGCGCCAAGTGAGCCTTGCATGTAGACAATAGGATAAACATCGTTGTTGAAGAAGTCGACAAGTCTCTCTACGGTATCAAGCTTGCAGCCTGAGTATCCGTAGCTCAGCGACTGTATCTTCAGCAGCAGCATTATCTTTACTATATCGTTAGGCACGCGGTCGCCTGTGCCACATGCATGCGACATCATCAGGTTTATCTGCAACTGCGAAAGCTGGTCGTTGCCGATAGACACGTTGCAGAGAGAGCCGAATCCTGTTGTTACGCCATAGATAGGCTTCTCTGTTTCTTCTATCTTCTTGTCGAGATATTCACGGCAGCGTACGATGCGCTTGCGTGCGTCTTCACTAAGTTCGAGTTTATAACCTTTTTCTATTATCTCACCGATACGTTCAATCGTGAGATGTTCTGCTGATATTTGGTGAATCATTGTGTATTTAAATTTAAAGTTATGTGTGTGTTTAGGAGTTAAAGAAGTTAGAGTAGTTAAAGGAGTTAAAGTCATATGTCTTGTGGACACACAATTATAAATTATAATTCATAATTGACTAACGCCTAATCTTGTTTCATAATCAGGACATTGTTTCTTAGTCCTTAATTATTTACTTAATTACTTCAAGGCATTTGACTTTAACTACTTTAACTCCTTCTAACTACTTTAACTACTGAATTTACTTCACTGCGTTATCTATTATCTCATCATCCACGAAGTTAGGCATCGTAACCTTCAGGTTCGGGGTGCGTGCCATTTCGCGCTCAATGCTGTGTATAGAGCCTTCGTTGCGTGCCCAGCTGCGGCGTGCAATACCGTTGTTTACGTCCCAGAACAGCATTTCGCGTATGTGGCGTGCGCTGTCTTCGCCTCCGTCTATCATCATGCCGAAGCCGCCGTTGATAACTTCTCCCCAGCCTACTCCGCCACCATTGTGGATAGATACCCATGTGGCACCTCTGAACGAGTCGCCTATAACGTTCTGAACAGCCATGTCGGCACAGAACTGCGAACCGTCGTATATGTTACTTGTCTCACGGAACGGAGAGTCTGTTCCTGACACGTCGTGATGGTCGCGGCCAAGCACTACCGGACGTGTTATCTCGCCCTTCTTTATTGCCTCGTTGAATGCCAGAGCTATCTTTGCGCGGCCTTCGGCGTCGGCATACAATATACGTGCCTGTGAGCCTACTACGAGATGGTTGCGGCCGGCCTCCTTTATCCAGTGGATGTTGTCTTCCATCTGGTGCTGTATCTCCTCCGGTGCTGTCTTGCATATCTCTTCGAGCACCTCTACAGCCAGACGGTCGGTTACAGCCAGGTCTTCGGGCTTGCCTGATGTACATACCCATCTGAACGGACCGAAGCCGTAGTCGAAGAACATCGGACCCATGATGTCCTGAACGTATGAAGGATATCTGAACTTGCCGTCGGCAGCCATGATGTCGGCTCCAGCACGCTCTGACTGCAGCAGGAATGCGTTTCCGTAGTCGAAGAAGTACATGCCGCGCTCTGTCAGCTTGTTGATTGCAGCAACCTGTCTGCGCAGAGATGCCTGCACACGCTCACGGAACAGTTCGGGATTCTCTGCCATCATCTGCTTCGACTCCTCAAATGTCATGTCAACAGGATAATATCCTCCTGCCCATGGGTTGTGCAGTGATGTCTGGTCGCTGCCAAGGTCTACCTTTATGTTTTCTTCTGCCAGGCGTTCCCACAGGTCAACCACGTTGCCCACGTATGCCATAGACACAGTCTTGCGCTCCTCTACGGCCTTTCTTATTGCCGGTATCAGTTCGTTCAGGTCAGAGTGCAGTTCGTCCACCCAGCCCTGGTCATAGCGTTTCTGTGCAGCCTTAGGATTAATCTCGGCAACAACGCTGACCACTCCGGCTATGTTTCCTGCCTTAGGCTGTGCACCTGACATACCGCCAAGACCTGACGACACGAACAGCATGCCGTGTATGTCCTTGCGGCCCGGTTCTTTCTTCATCTGCATGCGTGCTGCGTTTAGCACGGTTATCGTTGTGCCGTGAACGATGCCCTGCGGACCGATATACATATACGATCCGGCTGTCATCTGTCCATACTGGCTGACGCCCAGTGCGTTCATGCGCTCCCAGTCGTCTGGTTTTGAGTAGTTAGGTATCACCATACCGTTTGTAACAACCACTCTCGGGGCATTCTTGTGCGACGGGAAGAGTCCCAGCGGATGACCTGAATACATCACGAGTGTCTGCTCGTCTGTCATCTCGCTCAGATACTTCATAGTCAGCAGATACTGTGCCCAGTTCTGGAATGCGGCACCGTTGCCTCCGTATACGATAAGCTCATGAGGATGCTGAGCCACTGCCGGGTTCAGGTTGTTCTGTATCATGAGCATGATGGCAGCAGCCTGCTCCGACTTGTGCGGATACTCGTCAATGCTGCGTGCATACATGTCGTATGTAGGTCTGAATCTGTACATATATATGCGTCCGTAGTCGCGCAGCTCGGCGGCAAACTCCGGTGCAAGTGTCTTGTGGAATTTCTTAGGGAAATATCTCAGGGCATTGCGCAGTGCAAGCTTCTTTTCGTCTTCTGTAAGTATCTCCTTACGCTTTGGCGCATGGTTCACTTCTTTGTCATACTCACGCGGCTCCGGCAGCACGTCTGGTATGCCGGCACATATCGCCGCCTTAAATTCCTCGTTTGTCATAATATTTAGGATTTTTCTGTTGTTTATTCGTTATTTTTCTCTCGGTCTTGCCTCTATCAGTTTCCGCTGATTACTCGTTCAACCATCTGCATTATCTCAGCCTCCTGCTTTGTAGCCTCAGCCATCAGCGCCTCAGCCTCACCTATCAGAGCCTTGGCTGCATTCTGGTCTTTCAGCGACGAAGCGTTTATCTTGACGTTCAGTCCGGCACCCATCACGGCTGCTCTTGCTGCCAGTGCGCCAACGCCTGCGTCAGACACGCTGTTCGGGTTACCGGTCTCTACCATTGCCCTGCACAGTTCGAACACCTGTGCCGATGTCTTCATTGTCTCCAGCGGCACCTGTGCAGCAAACAGTGTTGCCTTCTGTATGGCCTCTGAGCGCAACTGCTTCTCTTCGTCAGTTCCTTTCGGCATTCCGAAGGCTGCCATTATGCGGTTAAAGGCCTCTGTGTCGTCGTCAACGAGGCGCAGCAGTTCTGTCTCGAGCACCATGCCCTTGTCTGCCCACTGGCTGAACTCGTTCCAGCGGTCATCCCATCCGGGCTTGTGTGCCGACAGGTTAGCCACCATCGTTGCCAGTGCAGCGCCCAGTGCTCCCATGTATGCAGCCACTGATCCGCCGCCGGGTGCAGGAGATTCTCTTGCAGTCTCGTCAGCAAATCCCTTCACTGTCAGCGCCGTCAGTCTCTTTGCCTTCTTCTGGTCGGCCTCGAGCAGCATCTCCACAACCTTCTCCTCGGGTACAAACGGACGCAGGTCGTCGAGTCCCATCGACTTCACGGCTATGTTCATTATGTCTTCTTCAGGAATACCTGTCGATCTGTGCTGTTTCTCAAGGAAATACTTTCCGGCGTCTACAATAGAGCGTTTTGGCACAAGACCAACGATCTCTGTTCCCGTAACTCTCAGTCCTCTGTTCTGAGCGCAGCGGCACACCTCGTCGAATGCCACGTGCAGCGGCGTAACGTTGATGTTAGTTATGTTCATCGACACCTGTGCGATGCCGTATTCCTCGATAAACCATCCTATGGCCTTTGTCGACTTCAGCGTACCGGGCTGCATTATAGTCTTTCCGTCTGCGTCTTTCTTCACCTTGCCTGTTATCGGGTTGCCTTCGCGCACCGGTCTTCCCTTCTCTCTCACGTCAAAGGCCACTGCGTTTGCCCTGCGTGTAGATGTGGTGTTAAGGTTAAAGTTTACGGCAATCAGGAAGTCGCGTGCTCCTACAGCCGTACATCCCGTGCGTGCCACGCCCTCGTCAAAGGGTCTTGCACCGAAGTCGGGAGCCTTGTCGGCGTCGCCCATCTTCTCCGGCAGCGCCTCATACTCACCGGCTCTGCACACGGCCAGATTGCGTCTTTCAGGTTTCAGAGCGGCCTCTTCATAGCAGTAGCATGGTATCTGCAGCTCGTCGGCAATGCGCTTTGCCAGTTTTCTTGCCAGCTCGGCACACTCTTCAAGAGTTATTCCGCTTACCGGCACCAGCGGCAGCACGTCTGTAGCGCCCATACGCGGATGAGCACCGTGATGCTTGCGCATGTCTATAAGTTCACCGGCCTTCTTAACAGCCTTGAAAGCAGCCTCGACAACAGCCTCGGGCTCACCAACAAAAGTAACCACCGTGCGGTTAGTAGCCTCACCCGGGTCAACATCGAGCAGTTTTACGCCGCCGGCTTCCTCAATCACATCGGTAATCTGTTTTATAACATTCTTGTCGCGTCCTTCGCTGAAGTTGGGCACGCACTCCACAATCTGTTTTATCTTTGCCATAGTATTATTAAAATATTGTATAGTTTCTTTATGTTTTTCTTATTAGATGCATGGCAGAATGTTGCTGCCGGCCGTCGCCTCAAAGACGCCACAACATGCCGCAAACCTTCTCTCTGCCTTTACAAAGATAGGATTTTAGAATAAAAGTCGCAAAAAATATGGGTTAAAAATACAAAGATTATTTCATTAAATTTTAAGGCCGGCCGCCGCCTCATGCCGCTTTAAAATATCAATTTAAAACAAAAGACGGCGATATCAAAACACTATCCTCATTCATTCACAGAAACAGCTTTAAACATTGCAGTTTACTGCCACGATTACTTACAATACGCCATTTCGTCTTTCATCATACATTTATGCCGCCAGACACCGTCAGTCCTCACATTTTTAGTCATTTTTCAGCGCATCATGTCCCGTCATCACGCCCTCACATCTGACACATTTCTCATTCCTCACCCCATAATCACACAAAAATAAACGGCTCTTCATCCGAAAAGCCGTCAACATCATATAATAACATAACAATTTGCATCCCGTCCCCGTTCGTCATACCATCCATGTCATAAGGGTATTTTTAGCGGATTAAATAAATCCTGATATTCAATTCCGGCAGATTAATTCTATTGATTGTCGGCTGCGCTCGGCATAACCAAATGAAATTTGCTTCTGCTCTCACTTGCACGACAATTGCAAATCAGCCGGAACATTAGCAAACGTAGTGCGTGCGCTTCGTCGATTATTGTCAATTGTATTACATCGAATAGAATCAACAAAGCATATGACTTTAACTCCTAGCTCACCTTAGTGAGCGATAACTTCTCTAACTACTTTAATTACTAATTACAATACCCAACAATGCATTTGAATTTTTCACTATTCACTTTTCATTCTTCACTTAAACACGCACTACGTTGCTATTGTTCCGGCTGATTTGCAATCTGCCGGAATTGAATATAAGGATCTCCTGATCCGCTTAAAATACCGCTAATTTAAGTGAAAAATGAAAAGTTAAAAATCCAATAGCCAATGTTAGCATAAAATTGTGATATAATGTGAAATAGGAAGTTAGCGGATTAAATAAATCCTGATATTTAATTCCGGCAGATTAATTCTATTGATTGTCGGCTGCGCTCGGCATAACCAAATGAGATTTGCTTCTGCTCTCACTTGCACGACAATTGCAGATCCGCCGGCACATTAGCAAACGTAGTGCGTGCGCTTCGTCGATTATTGTCAATTGTATTACATTGAATAGAATCAACTAGGCATTTGGCTTTAACTACTAGCCAACTCCGTTGGCGATAACTACTTTAACTACTTTAACTCCAAATGATTTCACTTAAACTAGTAGTTCTTATTATCAATATACACCTCGAGCAGCTTCGACACGCGGTCTTCGTTGTTCGGCACAACGTCCATGTCGGCCACGCAGGCTGGCACGAGACAGCTCATGCCCTTTGTCAGATGCACTTGCTTTATCTCAGGCTCCTCGCCCTTCCACGACCTTATCACGATGTCGCTGCTTCCCTCAAGGCACATATATACCACGAAGCTGTCATACTTATACAGCTTTCTGTGGAAGGCACGGTTCACCTCCAGCAGCTTCACCGTAAAGAACCTGTTCTCTGCCAGCAGCACCGGATAGTTCATCTTGCGCGTGTAGTGCGTGCGGTAGTCGTCCTCCACCTTATAGTCCAGCGCCTCCGATGCCAGCGCCGTGTGCAGTGCCCTTGGCTTGCCGTCAAGTCCCGGACGGTTATAGTCGAATATGCGGTATGTCAGGTCAGAGCTCTGCTGCACCTCAGCCAGCAGCGTACCGCTGCATATCGCATGGATGCGTCCCGACGGAATGTAGAACACGTCGCCCTCCTTCACGTCGTGCGATGCCAGCACGTCACAGATGCTGCCGTCCTCTATGCGCTTGCCGTATTCATATTTCGATATCAGACTCTTAAAGCCGCTGTAGAGTTTAGCTCCCGGCTTTGTGTCCATAATATACCACATCTCCGTCTTGCCGAACGAGTCATGATATTTACGTGCCATCTCGTCGTTGGGATGCACCTGTATCGACAGGTCCTTCGCAGCGTCGATAAACTTTATCAGCAGCGGAAACGTCTCGCCGTACATGTCATACACCGTGCGTCCTATCAGCTCTTCCTTATATTCCGTCACAAGCTCGTTAAGCTTGCGTCCCTGCAGCGAGCCGTTGCCCACTACCGACTCCTTGCCCGGCACGGCACTTATCTCCCAGCTCTCGCCTATAGGCGTAGGGTCATTGTCTTCTATGCCCTTAAGTTTCTTCAGCAGGCTTCCGCCCCATATTTTCGAAAAGAAGTTGTTTCTAAATAATAATGGATAAAGCATGGTTTAGTTATTTAATTGTTAGTATTTCTGTTCAATCTTACGGCGAGCCCTGTCGCCATATCAACGCGCCATCCGCCCTTCATGCAGCCAGCATCTCCGGGCTTCACCACGCCACACAGTACATCCGCGATAAGTCTCAGCACACCCCACGCCCGCCGTCCTTTGCCGGCTTGCCCATCAGTCACCAATGTCTGGTTGCAGAATACATAATACATTTCTTTCATAGTGCCAAAACAATTTATTAACAGTCCCGAAAACTTATCCGGACATTACAGAAATGCAAAGATAGTGAAAGGCGAGAGCAATACAAAATGAAAAAACATATTTTTTTATTTTTATTGCCGAGCCGCAGTTCGTGCGAATTATTTCGCATGAAAATGAAAAATTAAAAAGTAAAAATTCATGTGCATTGTGGATTTTTTGTAGGAGTTAAAGTCAATTGCAAACGTAGTGCTTATTTAAGTGAAGAGCAGGCTGTAAGCACAAGTAAAAATTAAACAGCATTACTCAGGGTTGATTGTAGGGACGTACCCCAGGTGCGTCCAACTGATAAAATCCTGTATTTCAACGATTTACGACATGACAAAATGCTAAATGAAAGGTGGACGCACCTGGAGTACGTCCCTACATTGCGCCACTAGGGAAACAATCCACTAGTCTTGTGGCTATCGTTCATAGCGCGACCGAATCGCCAACCTAACGCAGTTCAGCGCAAGCTAATTGTGAATTACCATTAGTAGTTAAGTCCGAAAGCCCAGAGAGGTATCACGTTTGCGTATCCGCTTTCAATATCGTCTTTCACGATGTAGCCGTCGTCTGCACTTTCTATCTGTTTTTGTCCTTTTTTCCGTCCTCCAATTTCAAACACCTTGCCGTCTATCTCAAAATCTGAGATGTCAGAACTTCTCACGTCGTTACATACCCTTGTCTGGTTCATAAAGAACGTCTCTCTTACGTTTCCTATATCAGCACGTTCCGGTGCAAGGGTATAAATCAGGTTCGTGTTGTCAAGATACAGTTTCTCCACTTTGCCTAGGCCTCTCAGTCCTCCGGTTGCATTACGCAGCTGACTTATCATTCCGGCACGTTCCATGTATATCAGATAGTCAGGAATGTCATTTCTGCTGATACCAGTAACATCAGCCAGTTTCTGCATCACAGGCTTAAAAGGAACACTTTTAGATACAGCCATTATCAGACTCTTCAGTTTTCTGCCCACAGATATGTTGGTCTTTATGTGCATTGGTATGTCTATTTCCATCGTCTGGTTTATCACCTGCATCAGCTCAATTTCAAATTCAGCGTCGCGTCCGAACGGATAATAGCCTCTTTTAAGATAATCATGAAAAAGTGGAAGGGGATGTTCTACACCACTAATCACTGCTTTGTGCGTAAGTATGTCTTTCAGACTGTAAACTGGTACGTCTATACTATGAAATAGGCGCAAATATTCTCTGAACGACAACCCCTGCATCTCATAAATAGGCATACGTCTGCTAAGATCTGCCATACCCTTATAAATGTCAAGTATCGAAGAGCCGGAGATCACAATCTGCAAGTCGTCATAACTGTCATAAATCTGTTTCAGCTCTCTCGACCATCCTTCATATTTGTGAATCTCGTCGATAAACAGGTGTTTGCCTCCCATCTTTACAAAACGGTCAGCCAGGTCAACAAGTTTGTGTTCTGCAAAATAAAGATTGTCAGCCGATACATACAGCGTATCTTTTGTGTCCAAATTCTGTTTGATATATTGCAGCAGCATAGTAGACTTGCCTACGCCTCGTGGACCGACAAGTCCGAAAGCTCTACTTTCCCATTTTATCTGGTTATATTTATATCTGAAAAACTCCACCGGAGTATTTTTCAGTTTTCTATAGAAAAATTCATACAGCCTTTCCATACCTATCCTATTTTATATCATGACAAATATACTGTATTTTACAGGAATTGCACAAAATAAATACAGAATTCTGCCAAAATTGCATGAAATAAATGCAGAAATCCATTAAACTTGCACGAAATAAATGCAAACATAGTGATTGTTTAAGTGAAAAATGAAAAGTGAAAAACGAAAAATCCAATTGCCAACGTAGTTCTTGCGATAAGAATCAACATGGCATATGACTCTAACTACTAGCTCACCCAGATGAGCGATAACTACTTTAACTACTCTAACTACCAATAACAATGCACATGGATTTTTCACTCTTAACTCTTCACTTCCGTCAGGCGTTTTTCACTTTTAATTTTTCATTTTTAATTGCGCAAGCCTGCTTGCGCTCAGCGCCTGCTCTTCGTTCTTCACTTAAACAAGTGGTATTTTAATCGGATCAGGAGATCCTGATATTCAATTCCGGCGGAGCGCAGATCCGCCGGCACAATAGCAACGTAGTGCGTCTTACGAAAGTGAAAAAATGAAAAGTGAAAAACGAAAAATCCAATTGCAAACGTAGTTCTTGCGATAAGAATCCACAAAGCTTTTGACTCTAACTCCTAGCCAACTTGTTGGCGAGAACTACTATAACTACCTAGAAACAAAATAGGAAGTAATCGGATTAAAGATTAGCTACGCTGACCTTCGGTTCTTATATTCAATTCCGGCGGAGCACAGATCCGCCGGCACAGCAGCTAACCATACAAAACTATTTTAGTGAATACAATGCTATTGTAAATTCTTTAGTTCCGGATAATCCTCTTCTATTATCTCGGAATCTAATTCATTATCGTCAGTCAGTCTGATTTTTTTATTTGCACGAAACTCATGCCATATTATCTTCAGCTCTCCGATAATGCTATTATATTCATTAATATTATATTTATATTTGTAATGATTCGCCCTTTGGCACCAATATGTCATTATGCCAAGAAACTTATTTATATCCTCTAGATAGTTATTTATGTCCAGCTGCCTTCTTATTTCCACTACATCATTTTCCGGTTCATACTGATAGTCTTTTATGGGTTTAATATATGTGTTAAAGTCATCTGTTGATATAGGCTCACATTTCTTTAGATTCTTGTTTCCATTTTTCATATTATGAAACATAGATATAGTCCTTTGAGCTATATTATTTTTAAATACGAAATAAATGGTATCATATAAATCTATGTCTCTGCCTAATATCTCATTTGTATGTGAAACCTTATCGGCAAGTTTAGTTCCTGACAGGTTCATTACATTTTCATATCCCATTCTGAGTTCCAAAAGCATAAGATAAGGACTCGAGAATCTGTTTTTGTCTAAGTACTTCTTTATGCCGATAACAGCATCTACAGTTTCTTTTTTATCCCCGGCACATTCAGTCTCCTCATATTTGTCCATGTCAAGGCATTCAATGGAGTCATCAAAATATTTCTTGCCGTGATAGTCTTTTTCCGAAACATCCTGCAGTTTCTTTCCGCATACAGGATACAATTTATGCCCAGTTATTATTCTGTTATCATATACCAAGGCTTCCATATTGCTCTATTTTATGATATGCCATATTGAACGATTTAAATATTTCCTCAATGTCCTGACCAAGATCTTTATAGATATATTTAAAGCGTTGCTCCGACTCTTCTGCCAAATAGAAATGTGTTCTGTCTTCAACATTCTCTTTCTTTGCAATAGCGTTTATCGCGTCAACCATATTCGGGTTATGGCTTGCCACCATTATCTTTGTACCCGTTTCTTTATTGAGCAGAACAAGAATATGTGCAAACTCTACAATCCATTGCGGATGCAGATGAGCTTCAGGCTCATCAATCAGCAACAAAGTCTTTTCATTAAGATACCCGTTTTCAAGAAGTCTCAATATATATGAGAACGACTTAAATCCTGTAGCCGTTTTATCTAGTTTTATGTTGAGTCCGTCCTCACTCACAAAATGCAGTTCTTTCTGACCAAAGTCATCTTTTTCAACATCAACACGCCCATTCATCAGGTGTGTTATTCTTCTTATTATTTTTTTATATGCGTCAGTGCCGGCAAAGTCCTTATTTTCATCCAGCATCAGGCTCTTCAGGTCGTTCCAGAACACATTGTCATCCTTACCTTCTTCCGACACAGCCATCGGTGTGTCAACGTATATTGCCTTAGTAAGATTATACAAGTTGCCTACACTGCCTTTTTGAAACAGCTTTACGCCGTCTTCTTCAACATTTATATTGTTAGGACTCGTCTCATCTATATCAAAATTATCATGCAAAAGCATAAGAAAATCATCCATTGAACGTTTTCTTTTACTTTCATAATAATTATTTTTTATGTGTTCTATCTCGCTTAATTCTGCATATCTGAAGGAACTTAATACATCATCAAAATTTTCATTTTCATTGTATTTTATACCAAGAAAGCCAAACACTCTTTCTCTTTTGGTTGGCGAAGGTGAATCTTTTAAATATATATACAGAATATCACAGAATCTTTCTATAACCTTTTCTGCTATATGCTGTATAATTTCGACTTTATCCTGTTCGCCATTATCTTTTAAACTGCGTATCTTTGATGACGCCTCTCTGAAAAACAAAGAGTTGCTATGGTCTGTATCCTTGTCTATATCCCTTCTTGCAAAGTTAAGTCCGGTAAAGATATTCTGAATCTGACTGACATATCTGTCATAAATAAATTCATCGTATAGGTTTGCTCCGTTAACTATATAATACAGCCACTTTGACAATGTACTTTTGCCACATCCGTTTATTCCGGAAAGCACTGTTATTCCGTCAATGGATATGGCTGCCTTTTTTATTGCATGATAATCGCTAAGCTTATATATGTATTTGCTCATTGTTTTGCTGTTTATAGATTTAACTTCACAAGTAATAATTTTCTTACTCTTACAAAAGTAACAACAAAAAGAGATTTATACAATATTTTTAACTGAAAAATAACAAAAACATTAAACTACTTCCAACCATTTGTATTATTAGTTATTTTATAGAAAGCATATTTACCGACATATGTCTTCCATAGAAGACATGTTTTCTCTGAATTATTCCATATATAAAAATCACTGCCTACAAACCTGTCATCATATATACAACGCAAAAGAGGTCATGCCACTACCCCGTCAGGAATAATGGCATGACCTCTTTATGTATAAATATAGTGAACAGGAGACTGTATTAACAGGCTTATGGGCTATGGAGCTACTACATGTGCGTTGCGTATTATTATCGCACGTACTACGTTAGTATATGGCTCTAATTCCTAGCCAACTCCGTTAGTGATTACTACTATAACTACTTTAACTACCTAGAAACGAAATAGGAAGTAATCGGATTAAATAAATCCTTATACTCACTTCCGGCGGAGCACAGATCCGCCGGCACAATAGCAACGTAGTGCGTCTTACGAAAGTGAAAAGTGAAAAGTTAAAAGCGAAAAATCCAAATGTTTTGTGAATTCTTGTCACAATCACTACGTTGGCGTTTGCTATAGCCACCTTAACTACTGACATAAAACCACAGAAGTAATTTTCTTACTTTTTAATTCTTAATTTTTAATTGCTTTTGCGCCTGCTCTTCACTCTTAGTTCTTCACTTAAATATGCTCCTAGCCAACTTGTTGGCGATAACTCCTCTAACTACTTTAACTACCTAGAAACAAAATAGGAAGTAATCGGATTAAATAAATCCTTATATTCAATTCCGGCGGAGCGCAGATCCGCCGGCACAATAGCCTTGTTGGTTATTGTCGCAAGCACTACGCGAATTTATGATAAGAATCCACAAAACATTTGACTTTAACTCCTAGCCAACTCCGTTGGCGATAACTCCTCTAACTACTTTAACTACCTAAAAACAAAATAGGAAGTAATCGGATTAAATAAATCCTTATACTCACTTCCGGCGGAGCGCAGATCCGCCGGCACAATAGCCTTGTTGGTTATTGTCGCAAGCACTACGTTAGCATTTGACTTTAACTCCTAGCCAACTTGTTGGCGATAACTACTATAACTACTTTAACTCCAAAATGCTCTTCTAACTACCTAGAAACAAAAGCCTCCCCACAGGTCGCACGTACTACGTTAGCATTTGACTCTAACTCCTAGCTCACCTTAGTGAGCGATAACTACTCTAACTACTTTAACTCCAAATTACAATATACCCCTCTTACCTCCTTCGCGATCTTGTCCCAGTCATACTTTGCCATGTCGTAGTCTATGTGCTGTGGCTCACGGCTTATCACCTCTTTCAGTTTCTTCGCCAGCTCGTCCACGTTGCCCACAGGGAAGTAGTCGTCTTTGTCAAGGCCCACCTCCAGGTTCGCCGGTATGTCGCTCACTATCACCTTCACGCCGTAGCTCATCGCTTCAAGCAACGCTATCGGCAGGCCCTCATGACTCGACGGCAGACAGTAGCACATGCAGTTAGTCAGCAGCGAGTGCAGCTTACGGCCCTTCACAAATCCCGTCAGCACCACGCCGTTCTTCCTCGCCATCTCTTTCAGTCCCCTTGAGTAGTCGTCCTCAAAGTCCGTGTCACCAGCCAGCACCAGCTTTATGTCATCGTCGCCGCCGTCTTTACTTTTTAATTTTTCATTTTTTATTCTACCGAACGCTTCCACCAGATGGTGCAAGTTCTTTTCCGGCACAAAGCGGCACATGCCCAATATGTAGCGTCCCTTCCTGATGCCCAGTTCCTCAAAATACTCGGGATAGTCGCACACCTCAGGCTCCGACACGCCGTTATATA
>UMDO01035832.1_pt1 | contig 98605 bp, 89 predicted proteins | sample 1964511 | NCBI WGS metagenome assembly UMDO01 (sample SAMEA4835996, study PRJEB28245) | human gut metagenome | biome: gut microbiome; material: fecal sample | place: Denmark | collected 2008 | reverse complement strand
GGTAATGATGGACAAGATACAGATAAAGCTATTCGTGTGCTTCGGCTTGGCGGTGGCGCTAATGACGGTTCTGGGGCTGGCTCTGGTTACTTTAATTCTGTTTGGGTTCGGTCGGGTTCTGGTGCTGGTGTCGGCTTCTTTACCACAGTTAAGCTTGATTAAATAAGTCCACGTGGAACTGTTGTTAGGAGTAGTTGGTTAATTAATTTGTTTTCTGTTTTTGCATTTCTCGATACTACTCCTACAACAGTTTATTATAATAATATTAAAGGTTATATTTCTTAAGATGATTGACATTTAGATACAGTGCTTCTGCTTAGCAGTAACGCTAATAACAGTTCTAAAGCTAGCTCTAGTAACTTTAATTCTAATTGAGTTCAGTCAGATTCTAATGCTAATGTCGGCTTCTTTTATATAATTCCTGAAACTAATAAATATAAGATTAATATAAATATTATTTTGGGAAGTATAACCTTACCTCTTGGTAAAAGATAACGTTATTTAGAAACTAAAAGTGTTGGTAGTGATATTCACGAAGGCTCTTATATAAATTATATAAATATGAAAAGATATAGTGGTTTACATGATAAACTATGTACTATTGAAAATATTGAAGTTGCTGATGATAATGCAAGAAAGAATAAGAATAAGAAATATGGTATTAATAAACATGATAAAAATAGACAATATGAAAATGAAGATTTAGTAGATAAACTATTTAATCTTAAATATAAAACTTCTAAATATAGCCTATATAAAATATATGAACCAAAAGAACGTATTATTTATAGACTTCCTTATTATCCTGATAGAATTGCTCATCATGCTATAATGAATGTTATAAAAGATATTTGGACAAAAAGTTTTATTCATAATACATATAGTTGTATTGAAGGTAGAGGTATTCATCTTTGTGCAAATAATCTTAAAAGAGATTTAAGGAAATATCCTAATGAAACTAAATATTGTCTTAAATTAGATATTAGGAAATTTTATCCCAGTATTCCTCATGACGGTCTTAAGAAATGTATTAGAAAGAAGATTAAAGATAAAGATTTTCTAATGATTCTTGATGAAATTATTGATTCTACTGATAATGTTCGTGATGTTTCTTCTAAATTAACTAATAAGATTGGAATTGGAGTTCCTATTGGTAATTATCTATCTCAATACTTTGCTAATCTTTATCTTAGCGAACTTGACCATTTATGTAAAGAAGAACTTAAATGTAAATTCTATTATCGTTATGCTGATGATATAGTTATTTTAAGTCATGATAAAGATTTTCTTCATAAAGTTCTTATTTATATTAAATTATATGTTCATACTATTGGATTAAAAGTTAAAGATAATTATCAAATATATCCTGTTGATAGTAGAGGAATTAATTTTGTTGGCTATGTATTTTATCATACTCATACTCTAATTAGAAAATCTATTAAATATAAAATTATAAGACTGGTAAATAGTTATTTAAACAGAGAAATTGATAAAAAAGAATTTAAAGTTAGAATGTGTGCTTATTATGGATGGCTTAAACACGCTGATGCTAAAAATCTTCTTTATAAAATTCAAAGTCTTACAGGTGTCAGATATTCTAATTGGAATGGTAAAAGAACTAATATTACTAAATATTATGGTAAATACGTTAGAATAATTCAAATTATTAATTATGCTAAGTATTTTAGAATTAATTTTATTAGAAATGGTAAAGCTTATTACGCTGATAGTAGAGATAAAACTCTATTTTATTCTATACATAGATTTAATCATTTTCCTATTAATTTTAAAATTATTAAATATGACTGGCGTATTTATGCTAAAAATAGAAAAGAAAAAGTTAAACTTAAAACATAATATATTATGACTAAAGATAAACTTAAAGATGATATTATTAGAACTATATGCTGTTTAAATAGTGATATATCTAATAAAGATAGAAAATTACTAATTGAATTATTAAATTCTATTGTTGATTATACTAATAATACTGAACTTGAACAAAAAGTTAAAGTTATAGAACAAAAGCATAATGAATTAGTTGATACAGTTAATAAACTTAAAGCTAAAGTTGAAACATATTCTGATAAGATTAATGAGCTTGAAGAAAGAGTTCATCAATTAGAAAACGCAAGTCAATCTTAACATGGCTAGTCTTAATCAATTAGTTAGTGAATTTGCTCATGCTGTTGGCAATCCTAATAGTATTCCTCTTAGACGTAATCTTCGATATGCTATTCTTCATGGTCGTAATGAACTAATTCGTAAAAGTTATGAAAATCATAAATATGTTGATAAAGGTTTGCAACAACGTATTCGTGTTTCTATTATTAATGTTCCTGATGGTGACCTATATAATAGTCAAACTCTTGGGCTTCCTGCAATTAAACGTACTAAACAAGAAGTTCCAAAGCCAGTTAGACTTATTAATAACTTACCTTTCCAATCAATTAGAACTACCGGACATACTGGGATAGAAATACCTTTTGCTAAAGAAGCTAGTGCTAAGTTTTATCATTATCTTGCAGGTATGTGTAATCTTCCTGTTTATGATTATATTAATGGTTACATTTATTTCTTTAGTAATAATAAAGATTGGTTTCAAAATATAGGTTCTATTATTATTGAATCTCCATTTGAAATTCCTTATCTTGTTCCTACCGAAACTGTTGAAAAAGCTAAAGATGTAAATTATGACCCTATTGATGATGAAGCTAAATACGATGATGATGAATTTCTTATTCCTGAAGATATGATTGGAGCTCTTAAAGAGATTGTATTTAAACGTAATCTTATTGAAATTCCTCGTCAAACAAATGAAACTCCTATTGATAATTTTGTAACTAGATAAATTATGATTAAAGATATAGATATTAGTCATTATTATAAAAAGTTTATTGAAACTTCTAATGACGATATGGCAAAATATAATAAAGAACTTGAAGTTATAAATAAGATGAAAGCTGATTGCCGTGCTTATATTAAAAGTAAAAATCAAGTTATTAAAGATGATTTAAAAATTAATCTTAATGAATATGGGTTTCAATTTCTTAATGATAATGTTGAATTAATTAATAAGTTAGAGCAATTAATTAATAATCAACTTAGTTATACAGTTGGAGAAAAACGTATTGTTCTTCTCCAACTTTTGCGTTATTGTAATTTAGCTAAAAAAGCAAATGATTATATTATTGCTCTTAAACTTGCTACAAGACGTTCTGAATTAAGTCTTACTGATTATAAGAAATACATTCATAGATATTATAGTTATGGTGTTCATAAATGTGTTCTTGAAGGTTATGCTTATCATTTTAAATATGAGATTGGTGATTTAGTTATTAATTTCTGGAGATATAGAGATAAACCTAGAGATACTTATGTTGATTGGAACGCTACTAGACTTAAAAAACAAGAAATTATTGATGCTGGTCTTAAACCTTATGATAAAGAAGAAGCAGAAATATATAAAATTCGTGGACTTAAGTATGATGGTATTCCTTATGTAGTTTATAAAACTAATAAAGAGTTTTATGAAATACAACTTATTAATAACGGAACTCATAGTTATAGTGCTATTAAATTTAAGTATGCTAATTATATTAATAGAGAACTTAGAGGTAAAGATGCTAAACAACTTAATTCTGAATGTAAAACTGTTGATGATATTTTTAATCTTAAATTAGGATTAAGAAGTAAACTTCTTGTTTATCTTGAACGAGAACCTAATGCTCCATTTAAATATATTAGAAATGTTAATCAACAAAAGTATGAACGTGGAGCACATAATAATGGTAATAAAACTAGATATAGTGATAAATAATATTATGGCTAAAGTTGTTTATTTTGGAAAACATATCTCTGATAAAATTAGAGATGCTAATAGAGTATTTTCAGAAATACTTATTAGCCCATTTATTGTTCGTAATGAAAGAAAAATAAGACATCAAACTTATGATGAATTTGTAGATATTAAGAAAAGAGTAATTATAGGTTTTGATATAGATAAACAAGGAGATTTTGTTACTAAAGATGTTTTGAACTATGTTAATAATAATTCTATTGACGATAAAACATTTGAATTTATGCGTATCATCTATAATAAACTTAATTATAATAGTAATAAAGTTATTATAGATTTTTATGATAAAGATATTAAAGATGTATGCGTTAATAAATATATTCTTGATAAATGTATTAATAAACTACAATCTACTCATTGTATTCGTAGAACTAATATATTTAAAGTTTACATTGTTAACCATAATATAATATTTAAAGGTGATTATCTTGATTTTATTAAAACTTATAATGCTATTTATAGAAATACTTTTACTGTTACAAATGTTTATGGTCATGTTATTCTTGATAAATCTATAAATTATGGCAAATAATAAAACTATTACAATAGAACATATTATTGGTAAACTTGATAATGATTTCAATCCTGATGGAAGTGATTGGATTCCTAGAGTTCCTGCTTGGTGTGTTGACGCTATGAATGAACTTAAAGTTCTTCGTAAAGTTGATAAGAAAATTAAATTAACCGTCATTAATAAGATAGCTAAAAGTAAATGTTGTCTTATTGATGACGGTCTTAAAGTATATGATAGTAATGGTTGTGAAGTACCTAGAGCTGATGGTAGTAAATATAGATGTAGTGATACTGAATCTGCTCCATCCTCTACGGGGGGTCAAGCGGAGGACGAAAGTCCGGAGCGTGCTACTAATAAAGACTATCTTGGTATGCCCGATGATTGTTGTCCTAATGGTTCTAGAACTAGAGAAGTTATTGATACTGGTAAAATAGGATGTAATCCTGTTGTTTATACAGTTCATAATAATACTGAATGTCCAAGATGTCAGCATGAAGTTCATTCTCATTGTCAGACCCCCCGTGGAGGATATGATAAGTCAAATCATAATTATATTCTTATTGGAGGTAATACTATTGAACTTAATTTTAATGATACTTGTATAACAGTTGTTTATAAAGATATTGAAACTCAATATAGTGATAATTATCATTGTGAGATTCCTGTTATACCTGCTAATGGTAAATTAATTCAAGGTCTTACTTATTATTGTATGGCTCGTATGCTTATGAGAGGATATAAGCATCCTGTGTTTAATCTTTCTGCTAGTCAATATGGAACTAATCCTTTCTATCTATGGGAAAATATGAAGAAAGATATTAAGACTAGTATTTTATTAGATGAACAAAGTGATGATGATAGTGGTTGGAATGAGTTCTTTTATAACTTTACTTTTCCTAAATAATTATGAATATACAAAAGAAACTTAGTCTTAATAAACATCCTGGAGATTGTGTTCCTTATTCATTAGTTGCTGCTAAGAACGTTAAAGTGAGTAATGATGATAGGATGATTGTTAATGAAGAAGGACTTGAAGATTGTAAAGTAATTGCTAATGCTATTCATGAAGATGGTATTAATAATTTTAAAATAGTTGGTGTTATTCCTACTAGTACTGAACTTATTTTATTTATTGTTAATACTGATTCTAATGAGTCTTATATTTATAGATATAATGAACAAGCTGATAATTGTTATAGAGTAAATAGTAATTGGAAGTATAATGGTGGAAAGATTAAAGGAACATATACATATAATGTTAAAAATCATCTTATAATTGCTGTTGCCGAAAGTGATGCTTCTGTTGATGTTCCTCTTAAAACTATTAATATTGATTTAGATTCTGGAAGTCCTGATACTGAAATGTCTATTATTCCTCAAGTAACTTTACCCACAGTTAGCAATTTAAATTATGTTAGTGGAGCTGCTTATAAAGGATTTTATTTTATGTTTATTAGATATAAAATAGATAAGACTAATTATACTAAATGGTATAGTATTGGATTTCCTATTTTTAATGATGTTATAATTCCACAAGTTATTAATAAAGTTTGTTTTCGTAAAGAGTTTGTTTATGATCCTAAAGATGACCCTAATGGATATTGCTATGGAAATAGTGATTCTTTTAGTGATTCTAAAGATATATGTAATCAAACTTTTGAAGTAAGTATTACTGGTGGTCGTTCAGGACTTTATCAATTAGGACTTATTATATGTAAAAAAGATAGTACGCAAGCTTTTAGAACTGATGATTTAAATAGTAATATTTTTAAGTTTAGTAGAGATGTACTTGTGGAATATAATATAGCAGATTTAACTACTGATTATTATAATTATTATAATGTTGGTAACATTATTAATTATAAAAATAGAATATATATTGCTAATTATGATGAAAAAAGTGATAATGATAATAGAACTTTAAGTGATGGTAAAACATTAGAAGAATCTGTTAATGATATTGTTATTAAACTTAGAAATAAATCTGTTAATGCTTATTATAACAGTTATAATGTTGTACATGCAGTTAGTGAAAAAGGACCTTATTTTAAAATGGCTAGTCTTGGATTTACTGGAACTGTAGATTATGAAATAGCTGATTATACTAAACTATTTAATAATAATCAATATCCTTTTCGTACTTTTAAAACTCTTCTTAATGAAACTGTTATTCAAGGTATTGCTGCTCATGAATATTTAAAAGTTAATTATAATACTGTAATAAAAGTAGGTTCTAAAGGCGGAGCTAATATTAAAGAATATTTAGCATGTAATTGTTTTATTATTCCTACTAGTTATAAGTATGAAAATAATATATCTAGTTATAGTTTACCTAGTGAAGTTAAAATTGTTTGTTATACTTATAATGGTGTTGGATTTACAGAAGATGCTGTATTTACTAGCGGAGTTATAATATTTGGAACTGCTCAATTTGATATTGATAATTGTAAAATGAGAATTACTCATAGTGTAATTGATCCTTCTTATGATTTTAATGAACGTAAAAAGAATGATACTCTTATTCCTGGAGAAGTATATAATTTCTTTATTCATTTTGTTGATAAGTATGGTGATGCTAGTAGAGGATATAAATTATCTAATAAAGATAAATATATAAATGATGTTATAAATGATAATTCTCATTGTACTATAATAACTGTTGATTGGATTAATGGTACTGCTGGTACTATTCCTTATTGGGTTGTAATTAGTGGAACTATTCCAATATCTAGTATTAGTTCTAATGTTAAACAATATATTGCTGATAGTAAAATTGTAGTTTATACTTCTGAACCTATTAATAATCCTTTAACTAATATTTTACTTAATAGTGCTGGCGAATTAGAAGCAACTAATAGAGATGATTTATATACTCTTATTTCTAATTACTTTATAGATTATCAAGATAAAGATAAATATAATGATTTATATGTTTATCAAGTTATAAATAGTGGTAGCTATACTCCAACTAGTAATCAAATTATTTATGGTAATTATGATAATGAAGCTAAATTTGGTTATTATGAAAATATTAATGGTGATGAACTATTTAGAATACCAGATTTAATATTTAAATCTGAATCTATTGGCGGAGAACATACTAGAGGTTTTGTATATAATATGAATGATACCTTTAATAAGTTCTATATTAATGTTAATATTGATAATAATCTTTGGAATAAAATAAAAGAATTAGGTTATGTTGGTTGGTTTGTTAGTTATGAAAAAGTAGAACCTATTACTAGATATACAGGATTATTAACTAGAAAAGATTTTGCTAATATAGCTAGTAATGTTACATGGCAAGAATCTAATTATGCTGCTAAGCCAGGTTTTGTTTCTAATAATTATACTAGTGATAAATGTTATCTATATAGTGGTAGATTTGACATTGATGATACTATTAAATATGATTTTAATATAATTCGTATTGATGGTAAATGTACATTTGAACCGTTTAGAGAAAAATCTGATGTTGTTGATATGGTAGTTAATACTACTTATCCTTATAGTTATAATATGCCAGTTATAGGTGTAATTAGTAGAAATGAATATAAACCTATTAATAATTATAAATTAGTAGTAGCTGATAGTATCGCAGATGATAGAGCTGGAAAAGGTACAGCATTAGAAATGGATGATTATAAAGAACTTTCTTTAGATGCTGAAACTATGTTTCTTGCTACTGTTCTTAATTGTACTAGAAACATTTATATTAATAAAGAAAAAGAACTTATAAGACTTAATGATGTTCGTTATTCTAGTGGAACATATTCTATTGAACATGGATATAATGGTAGAATGACATATGATGGAGTATTAGTATATAATGATAATAGAGTTATTATGAATGAAGGAGATTATAGATTATATTCACCTGATAATACTCCTTATTATTATATTGATGGTACACATCCTTGTTGGTTTGATAAACCTTTTGTTGAATATATCCAATTTCCTCTTTATAGCGATAAGTTCTTTGAAAGTAAATGTTTTAATAATGAACCTAGTAAAATAGCATTTAGTATTAAAGAAGAAACTGATACAAAAAGTGTTGCATTTGGTACGTTTGTAGAACCTAAAAATAGTGTTGATTTATTTAAAGACCCTATTGGTAATGTTGATCAATTTGTTCCTAAGTTATTAACTCAATATCGTAATGATATTATTAATATTACTCGTTTTGATAAAACTATAAGACGTAGTAATGTTATTCAAGATGAAAGTGAAGTTAATGCTTGGAGAGTATTTCCTATTGAAGGTTATAAGAATATTACTGAAAATAAAGGAATAATTACTAATCTTGTTGGTATTGGATATTATCTATTAGTGCATACTCAACATAGTATGTTTATGTTCGATATTAGTGCTGCACTTAAAACTAGAGATGAAAATGTACAACTTTATCAACCCGATGCTTTTGAAGTTGATTATAAAGAAGTCTTTACTAGTGATAAAGGATATGGTGGATTGCAAGATGATTTGGCATATATAGTTGGAGAATTTGGTTATATATTTTATAATGATGATTTTCATGCTCTTTATCAATTTGATGATGGACAACTTAAATTAATGTATGAAGATATAAAGCTATGGTTAGATAAGTATCGTCCTAATAATGTTAGATTTGCTCATGATAAATATAATAATCGTATTTTAATTAAGTTTGATTATACATATGATAATATAAATCCTGTTAGTAAAGCTATTATTGAAGAAGCTCATAATGAAGTAATAAGTTTTAATTATAAAGTAGGTAGTTTTATTAGTTTACATGATTATTATTTTAATAATGCTTGGTCTACTAAAACTAAATGTTATTTTCAAACTGAACATAACGATGATAGACTTAACTGCCCTCTTCATGTATTTACTAATGAATATAATTATGGTAGATTTAATACTCACATGGGTGATGATAGTAGAAGTCTATATCTAGTATCTAAACAAGAAGTTGGTGATGAACCTATATTAGTTCATAATAGTTATATTGATATTATAGTTAATGAATCTTATGAACTTATTAAGTTTCTTGAATTTATTAAATATAAAGTGCATAAGATATATATTCCTTTCTATAGTGATAATACTAATAGTCCTGTAGATTTAAGAGAACATCCTTATGCTGGAGATATACTTCGTATATTTAATGAAGATAATGATACTGATGATATAGATATTAATATTGATAAACTTAATGAATTTAATAAGTATAAAAAACCTTGGTATGAACTTACTCAATATAACTTTAATTATTTCCGTAATGCAATTAAAGAACATCCTAATACAGTAAGTGATAAACTTCGTAGAGTATATGGTAATTATTTTGTAGTTCGTTTTATATTTAATAATTCAGATAATAAGCGCATTGAATTTGAAAGTCTTGAATGTGCTCAAACTCAATTTAGAAAATTATGATACAGTATAGAGATAGACAAAGACAAAAAGCTTTTATTGGTGCTATTATTGGTGCAGCTGCTAGTATTGCTGGTGGTATAATTAAAGGTAATAAACAAAAGAAAGCTCAAGAAAAAGCTCAAGCTGAAGCTCAAGCTGCACAAGACCATAAAGATGCTTTACAAAATGCTCAAGCTTTAACTAGTGCTTATGCTAATCAAGATTATGTTGGTCAATATAATGATAAGCTTACTCTTAAATGTGGCGGTAGAGTTCGACGTAAAGCTGGTTTCGGTACTGAATTTGCTGATGCTCTTCCCGGTTTAGGTAATCTTGCTAGTTCTATTACAGGAGTTCAAGGACTTGGTGAATTAGGTACTGCAATAGGCCAAGGTATTTCTGCTAATCAACAAATTAATGAAAATAAACGTATTGCTCAAGAAGCTGAGCAACGTAAACAACTTCAAGCTGGTCAACAGCAACTTAATATTACTTCTGATAAAATGACTAATCCAATGACTATGTATCAACGTTCTAGTTTTATTAATAAATATAAATGTGGTGGACGTAGAAAAGCATGGATTGGTGCTGCTATTGGTGCTGCTGGAAGTTTAATTGGTGGTATGTTTGGAAGTAAAGGACAACAACCAATTCAAGTTAAACAAGCTGACCAAGCTAGTTATAGTGCTCCTAAAACTGGTCTTGAACGTCCTGAATGGATTACTAATGGTACTGTTCAACAACCTGTTATGCCTCAATCAGTATATCGAGATAGGCTAAATGTATATCGCTGTGGCGGTCATAGACGCTAGTCTTTTGCTCTCTGTTGAATTATTATATATAGGTATGAACTATTAATCGGCTAATAGGCTATCGTTCAGCAGAGAGCCTTAAAATCAATCAAATTACAATTTCTCATTATATTATATAAAATGCCTAGAAAAGATAAAGTTATTCATATAAGTAATTTACCTAGTACATTTAGAGGTAATGTTACTCGTAATGGAAGATTTATTCAAAATGGTATTCCTCCACTTGGTGGAGCTTATGATAAAGTTGCTAAATCTACTGGTTTAATAAGACTTGGTAATGAATTTCTCTATAATGGTATAAACAATTTGGTGTCTAAAGATAATAGAGAAAAATTAATGAATAATACTGCTGGTAGACTTATTAATTATGTTAAAGATTTTAATAAAGAATCTCTTCCTAATGATGATGAACTTGGACCAACATTTCCATTTAATATTATTCAAACTCCTAGAAGTAATGGAAGAAATCTTCCTCAAAAACAATATGCTGTTGGTGGTAAAATACCAAATGTAGTTGCTGGCGGTATTGCTCAACCTCTTGGTAATAATTTCTTTTATATGAATGGAAGAAAACATAGTCAAGGTGGTATTGATATTGGTCCTAGTGATAAAACTGGTATTGAAGTAGAAGATGGTGAAGTAGTTGAAACTAATGGTAATGAACTTAAAGTTTATTCTGCACAACCTATTATTAATGGTGTTAGTCCTGCTAAATTAGTTATGGGTGGAGCTAATCCTAATAAAGTATTTAAAGCTCAAGAAGATTTTAAAGATAGAAATAGAATTAATGATGATGGAACTATAAAAGCTATGGGTGGTTTAAGTAGAGATAAAGATTATGGTTCTAAAAAGAAACCTTATCCTAGTGTAGCTAAAAAAGATTTTGCTGGTGGACATAGAAGTTATCCTATTCCTACTAAAGCTGATGCTATTGACGCTTTAAGATTAGCTGGATTACATGGTAGAAATGATGTTAAAGCTAAAGTTTATAATAAATATCCAGAACTTAGAAAGAAAGGTAATGTTGGATTAGTTGTTAGTATTAATGGTAATGTTAAGAATGGATTAATTCATTCTCCATCCTCTACGGGGGGTCTACGCGATAAATTTGCTGTTGGCGGAAATCGTATTAATCGTCATGGAAGAACTTGGGAATATGATGAACAAATTGGAGCTTATGTTCCTATAACTAATAGAACTATTAATAGAACTTCTGCTTATCCTATTAATAAATCCGCTAGAGGAGAAACTATTGTTGGTAGTGATTATACTTTTAGAAATGGAAGATGGTCTAAAAATAGTATTACAAATAATAATGTAAATACTAATACTAATAAATCTAATATTGATAATGGTAATCGTCGTCCTCAATATTATGCAGAACGCAGACTTCCTTTATTTGAAGATGGCGCTGGAATTACTAGTGGTTTAGTTAGAGCCGGTTGGAGTCATGGAAATAATAGAGGTATTAGTACAAATAATACTAATATTCCAAGTTTATCTGAAACTAAATCTAGTGGGAAGACCCCCCGTGGAGGACGAAGTAAGTCAAATCAATCAACTCAATTTATTCCTGCTAAAACACCTCCTACTGCTGTTTATAATCGTAATCTACCTAAAATAGAAGCTAGTATTCCTACTACTTTACCTGTTTCTACTAGTACACCTGCTAAAGGAACTACATCTTCCGATGGTAAAGGTCAAGGTAAATTTAAAAATCTTACTACTGCTGATTGGATTGGATTAGGTAGTAATGTAGCTGGTAGTTTAGCTAGTTATTTTGCTAGTAAAAGAGCTATTAATAAAATGAGAGGTCCGGGACAACCTACTCTTATTAGCGCTAATAAACTTAAAACTAAATATAATATTAATCCTCAACTTGATAGAATTAGAGAAGATAAATTTGAAGCTTATCGTGATATTGATTCTAATACTGCTAGTAGTCGTGTTAGTTTAGCTCGTAAACAACGAGTTCGTAATGCTGCTGGTCAAGCTGCTAATGAACTTTATGGTAATAAAGAAAATATAGAAACTAATCTTATTAATCAAGATAGACGTAATCAGCAAAGTGTTCGTCAATTTAATGCTCAACAATACAATCAATATATAGATAGAAAAACAGCATTTGATAATGGTATTAGAGAAGCTAAAGTAACTAATATTAATAATTTATTTAGTGGTATTAATGCTGGTATTCAAGATATGATTAGTAGATATGAAAATCGTAAAGCTTTAAATAATACTATTGGTGCGATGAGAGCATCTGCTCCTAATGTAGATGATAGAATTATGAGAGATGCTGGAGTTGATTATGATGAATTTATTATTCGTAAACGTAGAAAACTTGGAGGAAAACAATCATGCCGATAAACTTTTATACTCCTACTTTTAGACAACAAGTTAATCCTATCGACTTAAATGTCTTAGCTAGAACTTATAATACTCTTGAACAAGGTCATCAACAAGCTATTCAAACTAAATCTCAAATTGATGCTCAACTTGCTCAATTAGATTTAAATGAAGCTGAAGATGCTTGGCGTCAAGAACAACTTAATAAAGTTCGTAATGCACTTACCGAAAATATACAATATGGTAATGCTTATTCTAGTCTTGATGATATAGTTGGAACTTATGGAGATATAACTTCAAATCCGGGAATGATTGGTCGTTTACGTGCTCAACAAGATTATAAAGCATATATGGATAATCTTGATAAACGTACTGATTTATCTGAAGATTATAAGAATTATTATCGTGTTGTTAATAAATATAATTATCAAGATATAACTGATAAGAATGGTAATGTTATTGGTGGAAGTAAATGGACTCCTATTGATAAAGAAGTTTCTGAAATTCCTATGAATCAAATACTTAATCAAGCACTTCAATGGGCTGCTAAAGAACAAGGCGGTGGTAGTCAAACAAGATGGCTTGATGCTAACGGTAAAGTTACTGATGATATTACTAAATCTGTTACAGGAGAGATTTATTCTCATACTAAAGGTGATTGGCAAAGATTAAGTAAAGCTAAACTTGCTGAAGCTGTTAAAGCTGTTATTGAAAATACTCCTGGCGCTAAAGCTAGTCTTGAACAAGATTATAAAATTGCTAAATGGAAATATGACCAAAATGGAAGTAATCCTGATATAACAGATAAAAATGGTATTCTGCTTACTCCTGAACAGTATCTTGCTAAACGTATTGACCCTTTCTATAATGCTGCAACTTTTTATAATCAAAATAGTAATACTACTTATGGTGAAGCATGGAAAGCTCAATTAGCTTTATCTAAACAAGCTGGTTCTGGAAGTAGTGCTCAAAGAAAACAAGCTATTGATAATCTAACTTATAAAGGTACTCCTGTTCGTATTGATAATTTTATGCCTGCTCAAGCTCAAGCTGAAATTACTAGTAATAGACAATCAATAGCTGGATTGCTTAGTAAATATAATCCTGATATTAATATTAATTTAAGCACTGCTAATCCAGATGATATTAGAACTAGTATTATGACTAATATTACTAATCCATCTGATAGAGCCTATGCTCTTAGTTATCTCAATGATATTATTGATAATCAAGAATATATTAATAGTCTTAAAGTTGGTAAATCTCAAGATAGTATTGATGGATTTGATACATATAATTCTATTATTAGTTTAAGTGATTTACCTAGTAATAAATATTCAGATAGATATAGCAAATATGTTAATCAAATATTTGGAGATAGTTCTGCTATTAGACAATACTTTAATAATGATGATGTATATAATTCATTTATTAATGCTATTGGTGGAGAGAAAAAAGCTGCTAGTCTTGGAGTAAGATTTGGTTCTGATGGTAATGGTTATAGATATGCTGAATTACCTAAAGATTATCATAAATCTATTTATAGTTTTGGTAAAGCTGTTAAAGAAGCTGAAGATACTAGAAATCCTTTAAATGCTTTTCTTAATTCTGCTAAGACTAGATTTTTTGGTTATGGTGATAAATTTGTTCGAGTTGATTCTAATGGTGAAGAATATCATACTGGATTACCAACAGGTAATAAAGAACCTTATATTGGTTTAGTTAATTATGTTGATTCTCTTAAATCTAAAAATGATGCTGTTCTTGATGGTGGCAAAATAACTTCTTCTACTATTGGTATTAGTGCTTTAACTCCAGAATTAGCTGAAATTAATTTTATGATGAACGCTAATCCTGAAGAAGCTAGTAAACTTTCAGCTTATAAAAAGAATAAAGAAGAACAAGCTATGATGGCTATTCGTAGTGGTATTGATTTAACTCAAGGTGAAGCTTATATTACTAGTGAAAATGGAATATTTGAACCTATGACTTCTGAAGATAGAAAAGCTTATACAGCTTATCTTAGAAGTGCTAAAGAAAATGAAATTACTCCTACTATTGTTCGTGACCCAAAAACTGGTGATGTTGGAGTTCAAATTAATATTGCAGGTTATTACGATACAGAAGGTAAACTTAAAAGAGAACCTATTACTTTACTTGTAGGTAGTGGAGCTATTGATAGTTCTATTATTCAATCTTGGAATCAAGATACTAGTTGGAGAGCTGCCGGTAAAGTAGAAAATTACTATAATGCTAATAGACCTATTTCTCTTACTAATAATGCTGCATTTACTGGAATTGATAAATTTAAATTAGTACCAAATGGTGGAGGTTTTAATTTAATTAATTCTACTAATAATCAAACTATTGGTTTAGTAAGTAAAGAAAATGCTGTTGATATTGTAGATAATTTATCTCAATGGGAACAAACTGTAACTGCTGTTAAAGCTGGTATGGCAGTAGATGAAAATGCTGTTAAAGCTATTCAACAAAATGTTGCTACTAAACTTGCTCAACTTAGTGGTAGTTCAGACCCTTATGTTATTCAATATTACTATGATGAATTAACTAATAATCTATATTAATATGGATGTATTAAAGTTTTTACAAGGTGGTAATCAAACACCTAATCCTGAATATAATCCTAAAACTAAAAAGGGGGCTATACAGCCTCCTACTTTAGTTGATTACAACCCCGGCACTTCTATTAGTGACCGGGGTCGTGGTCATTTATTTAGTCGTATTGCTGGACAATCATATAATCTTAATCAATATGATATAGATAAATATGCTCCTTATGATGTTTATGTTAATCCTGTTGATGACCCAGAAAAACTTGATAAAGAACGTGCTGTTAATCAAAGTAATTGGGAACAAGGATTAAGAATGATTGGACAGATTGGTAATGAGATTACTGTTGGTACAGCTATTGGTTTTGCTGATTTAGCTGATGCTTTCTATAATATGATTAGTGATAGTCCTAATGATTATCAATCTGAAATAAGTTCTAGACTTGAATCTTTAAAAGAATCTATTAATGAAAGATTAGCTATATATCGAGAAAATCCTAATGCTGCATTTGATATTGGAGATTTTGCTTGGTGGGCTAGTAACGCTCCTAGTATAGCTAGTTCTTTAACTCTTATGGTTCCTAGTACAGGTCTTGCTAAAGGTGTTTCTTTATTAGGTAAAGGTATAAAGTTTAATAAATTAGCTAATAAAATGGCTAATGCTATTAATATGACGCAAAAGAGTAGAGCAATTACTAGTAGAATAGCAGAAGCTACTGCTATTGGAGTTCCTTCTCGTTATCTTGAAAATTATCAAGAAGCTAGACAAACTTATAATGATATTGAAGATTATTCTAAAACTCAACTTGCTAATATGAATGATAAACAAAGAGAAGAGTTTTATAATAATAATCCTAAATATAAAGATATGTCTGATGAAGAAGTAGCTAAAGATATTGCTAAAAATAGTGCTGATATTACTTTTGCTGAAGATTGGGCTAATGTTCTTTTTGATGTATGGCAAGTTTATAGTTTAAAGAACTTATGGAAAAATGCTTTAAGTGGTAATACAACTAGTTCTAGACTTAGAAATTTAAATACTGCATTTAATAGTAATATTGATGATGCCGCTGCAATTACTAATGCTTTAAGTAATAAAACTACTAAACAAGCTATTACTAGTACATTAAAAGATGTGGGTAATGATATTCTTCATGGTGTAAGAGCAGAATGGACTGAAGGGGTTGAAGAAGCTATTAATTATATAGCTAGTCAAGATGGTTTATATAATGGTAAAAAAGTATTTGATAAAGATATTCCTCAACAAACTATTAAAGATTATCTTCAAGACCCAATGCTATGGGAACAAGCATTTTGGGGTGCTCTTGGTGGTGTTACTTTTAGTAGTGTTATGAATAAAGCTGGAGAGTTTATTAATAAACGTCTTGATAAAGATTGGACTTCTGCTGAAAAACAAAGAGAAAACGAAATTCTTGGTCGTACTGCTACTTTTCAAGCATATCAAGAAAGACTTAATAGTATTGCTAATGGTAAAAATCCATTTATAATTACTGTTGATGAAAATGGTCAACAGGTTAATCCAGATATTATTGCTGGTACTGAAGAAGAACTTCGTAGTATAGCTGAAAAAGAATATATGGATAATATTATTATTAATTCTATGAACGCTGGTAATTTAGGACTTCTTGAAAGTTCTATTAATAGTAAAGAATTTAATGATAGTATTACTAATAAACTTGGATTACAACAACAAGATAGTAATGAACTTATTAATAGATTTAAAACTGAAATTAATAATCTTAAAAATGAATATAATACTACTTTAAATAAAGTTAATAGACTTGGTGGTGGATTTGAAGTTGGTCGTATTATAGCTACCCAAATGGTTCATGCTCGTAATCGCCAAGAAAATTATAATAATCTTCTTAATTGGGCTAATGATGTTTTAAATCAAGATATTACAAATAATCATATTGAAGATATTGATATTAATTCTGCTAAGAATGGTATTTATCAGCATATTATTAATAGTATTCAAAGAGATATTAAAACTATTCAAGATAACGCTGCAATTAATGATTCAGTTAAACAAGAACGTATTGCTCAATTAAATGAACGATTAGATGCTATTAATAAACTTTATACACCTATTGATATTGAAAATAAAAATGATATTCAATCAGCTATTCAACTTCAAAAACAATATAATGAAGTATTTAAAGATTTAGCAGAAGTTGTTAATGCTGAGATTAATGTTGAGGTTAATAAAAATCAACTTAATCTATCTGATGATAATATTAAATCTCGTATAACTTATCTTAATAACTTCTTTGATAATAATCGTAAAAAGATTGTTAATAAAGCTATGGACGATTTACGTAATGCTTATAAACAATATGGTAAAGATTATGTTAATTCTGTTATTAAAGATGCTAATAATGGTAATAAATCTAATATAGATAAAACTATTCGAGATGCTTATGCTGCACTTGATTTAAGCTCTAAAGGTAATGAACATCTTAAAACTACATTAGAACAATTAGCTGAAATTGCAGAGATTGAAAATGATGTTAATAATGCTCCTAAAGAGGAAGAAGTTGCTCCTGTTAATCCTGATGTTAATGAAGTTAATGAAACTGATGTAGATGATACTAACTCATCTCCATCCTCCACGGGGGGTATAGCGGAGCGAAGCGAAGCGGTTCCTAGTGAGCCTATTAATACTGAGCAACCTCAATCTCAAACTGAACAACCAGTTTCTCAAGAACCTATTAGTACTCCTAAGCCTGAAGTTAATAATACTCTTCCAGATGATGATTTCGAACGTGGTCAAATAGGTACTGATTTAGTTTATGAAAGTATAGCTGATTTAGAAGATTCTTTAGGACATGAATCTACTAGTAGTGATTTACTTAATGCTAGACAGTCTTTTATTGATAAACTTAATCAAGCTGGATTTGAACAAACGGAAGCTACTGACATAGTTAATAATATTATTGACGGTCTTACAGGAGGTAGTTTATATAGTTCTGTTCAAGATGATAGTACTAGACGTTTATTACTTAATGCTACTTATGCTACTGTTACAGGTAATGAACGCAATATAGAAGCTGTTATGGATGATTTTGCTAATAGTGTTGATAGTGAAGGTAATACTAGAGGTAAAATTGTTAATGGTAAAGTCTATCTTAGTATTGGTCAATTAGTTGAATATATAGATAGTGTTACGGGTAATAAAATTATTAAAAATTATTTGTTTAATCAAATAAAAAATTATCTTTACGCCAGTACCAATAATCAAGGTAAATATCGTGCTACTGATGAATCAACTATTAAAAAACTTAATGCTAGACAATTTGTTCAATATGTAGATGGTATTGCTAAAGAACGTCTTGAAAGACTTCAAGTTGAACATACTAATAATGTTAATCTTAAGTATATAGTAGAGAATGAAAATGTTAAAGCATTTACTAGTATTAAGCAAGGTGATTATCTAGAAACTGAATATGATAGTAAACTTAGACGTATTAATATATTTGCTAATGGTACAATTATTGGTTATATAGGAGTTCCAAATATTGATAAATTTGGTAATTATGATATGGTTAATCAAGGTTGGAAATATAATATTCATGCTGAAAATGGTCAAGTTGTTTCTCCGCTTAAAGATGCTTTAATTAGTATTCTTGATGGCGATAGATTTGACGAAGAATTTATTGGTCATTTATATGAACTTGCAGTTAAAGAAGAAGTTACAAATAAAGAACTTGATACTTTATTTAAAGAATTTGAAGTTAAATATTCTGATATTGTTAAAAACTTTACTACTCCTGTTGCAAGTTTTGATTTAGCTGGACATCTTGTTAATCTTACTAAATATATATTTAATCAACCTTATGAAAATAGTCATGAAGCTAGTATTAATCGTTGGTTTAATAATCTTCTTAATAGTTATGACCAAGCTATTACAATAGTCAAAGGTGATTTTAAAGGTAAAGTTAAAGCTGTTAATGTTAAATATGGAGTTCTTAATACTATTGATGATACTAATGGTGAATGGAATGATGTACAAGAAACAGTAGTTGGTTATGATGAAAATATTAACAAACTTGGTGTAGTTGTACAAGGTCAATTATATCTTAATGGAGAAAGTAAACCTACTATTATTGAAAATCTTACTACTAATGGTATGCCTGTTATTAGTATTCCAAGTAGTGATGGTACTTCTCTATATGCTTTTTGTAAACAAGTTCCATTGAATAGTAATCTACTTAAAGGTGATGCTCGACGTATTATTAATTCTATTAAGAATGAAGTTAATAATCTTTGTAGAGATTATATTAGTGGAAAAATAAGTTTTGGTGAACTTAAACAAAGTCTTGGAGATATATTTGGAAATAATAAACTTATTAACGGAGATAGAAATACTGGACTTCAAATTAGTATTAATCCTACTAATATAGGCTTTTATGTTAAAGGTGCACATTTTAATGGTAAGGATTATGCTTTTACTATTAATTCTGATGCTGGTAATTATAAACGTAATATTGTTATTAATTCTCCTTATGTTGTTAATAGTGCTTTTAAAATAGGTAAAAGTTATGGTATTAATGCTAGTACTATTGATGAATTAGATAATGCTCTTCGTCCTATTATTGATGAAATGTTTAACTATGCCCAATTTGCTATTAGTAAAGATTTTATTAATGATAGTACAAAAACTAATGATAAAACTAATAAATATATTTATCGCGAAAATGGTAAAACTATTATAAATATTGATGGTAAAACTTATAGTTATAATAGTTATCAAGATTTTATTATTAGTAATGGTTTAGTTAGAACTAAATTAGCTAATACTAATACTAATGAAACTGCTGGTAATTGGCAAATTGATGTTCATTCTAAACTCGATATTACTTATGAACTTGAGGGTAGACTCCCCGTGGAGGATGGAGCAATACCTGAACAGCTATCAGAGTTCATGTTAGATGATACTCTTAATGCTATTAATTTTAATTCTTTTGAATCTGCTATAACTGCTAAGAATTTAACTCGTGGACTTAAAAAGTATTTTGCTAATGACCAAACTGCTATTGATTATATTAATGCTCTTCAAAAGATTGGTATATTGCCTAAGAATATTCAAGTTGTAGATAGTATTACTGATAATAATGGTAATCAAGTTAATGCTGTTTATCATCGTGATACAGATACTATTGAACTTAATAGTTCTGCTATTGCTGGTCAAAGAGTTTATCGAGTTGTTAATATTATACTTCATGAAAGTTTACATAGACAACTTTATACTAAATATAATATTGAACAAGCTCTTGCTTTAGTTAAACCTATTTATGATAAATTTAAAGCTTGGCTTGATACTCAAGATGATTCTACTAAAGAAAGACTTAAACCTTATCTGTTTGAGAACTTTAATACAAGTGAAGCTCTTGAAGAATTTCTAGTTGAAAGTATTACTAGTAATGCTCTTATGACTGCACTTAATGAAATTAAATATGATAATAGAAAAGTTAATAAACGTAAGACTTTATTTAGTAAACTTCTTGAAGTTATTGCTGATATGTTAGGTATTAAGATTAATGAAGATAGTTTATTAGCTGCTGCTAGAGATGCTTATAAAGCTATTAAAAAAATGCCTAAAGAAAGTAATCAAGAGGCTATTCAAGGAACTTTTCAGTTTGAAGAAGAAACTGTTAGTACAGAACAAACTGAAAATCCTAATGAAGATAACAGTCAAGATTATAATTATAATAATGATAATCTTAATGATGGACTTGATATGTTTAGTAGTGTTGATGATGATATAGTGCTGAATATGGCTGAATTGACTAGCCGTTTGCCAATAGCACAACAGTCCGAATTTGCCACTTTGCTTGACACAGGACGCATCAGTTTTAACTGTATGTAGAATTAATCGAGCAAATATAAAAGTCGCTTAAAACGAAAGAAAACAGCCTCTATGACGATGTAATAAAATTTTACTTTACATTAGTCATAGAGGTATTACTATTAATGAATTTAAACTTAAATATAAACTTATGAGTTGTGGAAATATTAAACTTGTAGGATATAATAATCTTAATAATATTATTATTAAAGAACATGGTTCTAATAATGCTGATTATTATAGTCTTATAGCTATGGTTGAAGACCCAATCTTTAAGAAGATTGTAGCTGATAAAGGTATTAATGTTAAAACTTCTGGAAGACAAGCTTATAATGCTCTTCTTGAAGCTAGAGCTATTAAACTTCGTAATATGGATGATATAGCTTCTGTTGCTGAAAAAGAAGAACGTGGTTTGTTTAGTACAATTAAAGCTAGAGATACAGCTATTACTTATATGGCTGATATTATGAATAAACTTAGTTTTAATTTTTTATATAATGGCGCTCCATTAAATTTTAATGAAATTAAAAAACGTACTAATGAAACTGTTATTAATGCTGGACTTAAACGTGCTAAGAAATTAGCCGGAAGTGATGAAGCTAAAAATAATGAACTTAATAGCTTTATTAATAATCCAAATCCTGCTATTAAAATTAATGGTCTTGGAGCATTTCTTCGTAAATATGGTGATGCTCAAGATTTTAATTATGGTGCATTACTACGTTCATTAACTAATACTGAATTTAATGAAGCTCTTTTTAATAATAAAAATGTAGCTAAACTTATTAAACGAGATGAATTATATCAAACTACTGATTATGAAGAATTAGGCGGTTATCTTGATGAAACTTCTACTGAAGGTGATGAAAATAGTATAGATGATGGTATTGATTTAATGACTCAACTTTGGAATTTAAGTATTGGTGAAGTTAAAGATTTTAATAAACACGTAGAAGAAATTATTAAATATCATCTTGCAAGTTTACCTAAACTTACTGCTGCTTCTCAACTTGATAATGGAAGTTATCCTTTTGATACTAATAATGAATTAGGAGTTGTTACTTTTTCTGATGCTAATTATTTATCTAAAATATTATATGCTAGTGCTGATACTAGTAATGTAGATAATTTTATAGCTAGTCTTAAACGTATATCTGAAACTATTCCAAATTGTGAATGTTTAATTCAATTACATGATTTACTTAGCAAAAATAAAGTATTTGCTAATAAGTATATGATGGTGTTTAATAAACCTATTATATCTAAAATTGAAACTTATATTCAAACTGATTCTAATGGTAATAGTTATGTTCGTGCTCGTGTAACTAATCCTAATACTGATTCTCGTACTATTTTACAGAATACTTTTTATAATAATGTTAAGAATAATATTATTACTAATCGTGTTCCTACTGCTCGTGAAAAGTTTCGTATATATGATAGATATAAAAATACTCCTCATGCTAATCTTTATTTATATGATGCTTTTAAAGAAATATTTCCAGATATTAATCAAGCTAGTTTTAATTTAGCTATTGCTAAGATTGGTCGTGTAGCTATGGCTAATAATCTTATTAATTTTGCTAATGTTATTAATCGTACGGTTGAAAATTATAATAAATATGTAGAAGCACTTAAAAAGGATAAAAGAACTAAAATGCCTGATAGTTTTATTAATAGAGGTGATACTTCTATTATATATCAAATGGCTGATGTCTTTAAAGATATTATTTATATTCCTGTTGAACTTAATTCTCGTAATCCTGAAGGTAATTTAAGTTCTGATGTTATTAATAGAAGTTTTATTACTAATATTGCTAAAATAATCAATGATGATAAATCTACTGTTGAAGAGCAAAATGCTATGGTGGAAGCTTATGCTAAACAAAAGTTTGCTAGTCATCAATATGATTATAGTAATTTACTTCTTGAACATAGGGATAGCAATGGTAATATAATTAATTATGGATTATTTAGAAGAGTTGGAAATGGAACTCCTAAACTTACCGAATATGCTCGTAGTATGTTTAAAACTTCTCTTCTTAATGGTATTAGTGAATTAGATAATAACAATAATGACTTATATCGTAGTATGAGTGACGGTGATTATTTAATTACTGCTATGGGATTATTTATGACTGATATTAATAATTCTGAAACTCCTACTGCTAATTATTTACTTCCCATACCTAGTGATGCTCCTAAAAACTTTACTATTACTGCTCCTAGATATAGTCTTGCTGGATTGCGTAGTCAACTAGAAGATGGAACTAAAATTATAAATAGAGAACATCCATTATTTAAACAGTATTATAATATAGCTATTCAAGAACTTACTAATATGGCTCAAGCTGTTAATGTAATGTTTAAAACTAATGCTAATGGTAATCCTATTTTAACTAATGGAGATTTTGAATTTAGTGATACTTATAATAATAAACCTGAACATTTTTATAATCAATACCATAAAGATGGAAAAGGTAATGTATTTACTACTAAAGATGGACACAAAGTTTTAGCTGGTAGAGTATTTAGTTTTAAACGTTTAGTTAGTAAAATTACTCCTAATAGTAATGGAGCGTTTAATGAACTAATTGGATATGGTAAGACTATTGACATCCTCTACGGGGGGTCTACACGTGGACTTAGCTATGTTAATAATCAAGTAGTTCTTAATGGAGAACAACGTGTTGCTCTTGAAGATGCTGTTGCTGATTGGTTAAATGAATATATAACTAATGGTTATAAAGAACTTAAAAATAAATATGGTACATTTATTGATGATAGGATTAATAATGAATCTTTAGCTGAGTTTCTAGTTAATGATTATCTTGTTAGAGATAGTATGTACGATATGTATGGTGGTGACCAAAGTTTTTATAAGAATGGTCAAGCTATTCTAAAACGTATTAAAGAAGTACAAGCTAGTGGTAATCCTTTTGGTAATACTGATTTTACTAAAAATGATTTAGATATAGCTACTGATTTATATGATATAACTATCAAAGATAATGCTGTTACTGTTCCTTATACTGTTAATGGAGTTACTAAACGTAAAAAAGTAGTTCTTCAAGATAAATTTAGGGGTGTTACCATTTATAATACATTTAAAGCTTCTGATAAAGTTATTATTGATAGACTTGATAATCAACTTAAAAAAGCTGGACTTGATAAAAAAGACAGAGAAAGAATACTAGAACCGTTTAAAGGAGGAGTTAATGCTAATGATGCTCAATCTTATATTACTCTTGAAGAATGGATTCGTCGTATTACTGCTGCTGGTGAATTAGATAAATATGCTGGACTTATTCAAAGTCTTACAGATGATACTCCAATAGATAAAATTGATTGGACTAAATTTGCTAATAAAGTTCAAATTCAAAAGAATTTCTATTATGATTTATATTATGATACTACTGTTGGTATTGAAGTTCCTAGACAAGTAAAGAATGCTGAGTTTGTTCTTATTCCTAAACTTATTAAAGGAACAGAACTTGAAAAAATTTATAATATAATGACTAATAGAGGTATTCATCAAATTAATACTGTTGAAACTGTTAAAGTTGCACAACATAATAGAATGACACTTTGGAATAATGATGGTGTTTTAACTGATGAAGCTCTTAAAGAATTTGATAATAATGTATTTGATAATTCTGAACTATTTAGTTATAATTATCTTTATCGCCAGCAAGAAGTTCCTCAACATATGGTTGATGCTAGTAATAAAGCTGCTATTCAGATTATGAAGAAAATGCTTGATAATCTTCCTAATCGAACTGAACTTAATGAACTTAAAGATAAAGTATTTAATAACTATGTAGCTAATATTAGAAATAGTTTTGAAAAAACTTGTGCTGAACTTGGTATTGGATTAGATGATAATGGTCATATTGATTTAAATTCTAATGGTACTATTAAAAATCTTAATCGTTTTGTATTTTTTGATAGATTTAAAGAAAATGCTCAACAACAAGGAGTTGAGAAAGCTCTTCTTGAATTTTTTGATTTAGATAGTGCTGGATTTAATAATCTTCCTTTATTCTTATCTAATATTAATAGTAAACTTGAAAGTATTGCTAATAGTTATTTTAATACTAATATTACTAGACAACTTATTAGTGGTTGGCATGCTGCTCAGTTATCTGATTTTGGTTTTAAAGTTGATAAACAAACTCAAACAGATAGTAAACTTCAATATAAAAAGATTGGAGAAGTTGATGGCACTCCTGTTTATTATACTGAAATTAAACTTCCTAGATGGAGTAGTAAACTTAAAGGATTAAATATTGAACAAGTTCCTGATAGTTTACGTACCATGATTGGTTATCGTATTCCTACTGAAGGTAAACAATCTATATGTATTATGTATGTTAAAGAGTTTCTTCCAGATGCTTATGGTAGTACTGTTGTTGTTCCTGATGAATGGGTTACTCAAACTGGTTCTGACTTTGACGTTGATAGTGTTTATGGTATGTCTAAAACATTTAATCTTGTTAAAGGTGTTCCAACTGAAATTACTCATGCTAGATATACTAAAGATGAAGTAGGATATATTAATTATGTTAAAGATAATGTAGATAAAGCTAGTCGTAAAATTCTTGGTAAGACTTATAATAAACAAGGTAATATTAGAGCTTCTTTAAAAAATAGCGAAGATGCTATTAATGCTACTCTTGAAGGTTATAATGGCAATCTTAAAGTTGTTGAAAAAATTGCTAATGATGGTGGACTTAAGTCTTACGAATCATACTTAAAACTCCCCGTGGAGGATACAAGTAGTCAAGCTGCTAGAACTAATGCTATTATTCAATCATTTATTGATATACTTAATAATCCTGCTGCATTTGAAGAAAATACTACTACTTCTAATTTTGAAAATGTCAAAGAAGCTAATGAAACTTATGCAGAAATAGTTGGCGCTAATAAAACAACTGTTGCTCCTAGTGATTTCTTTACTCAACTTGATTGGTTTGATGCTGCTACTTCTGGTATTAAACTTAAAGGTATTAGTGTTAATCGAGATACTTTTATGAGTATTGGTAATGTTACTAAAGCTAATCATAGTGAAGGTATTAAAGTTATGTATACTACTGATGTTATTAGTGAGCAAGAAGCTGTTAATAGATATGGTAAAGAAAATGTTGAAACTATTGGTAATAAACATATTCGTATTACTCATAAGAATTTTGGTTGGTCTGGAGATGATAAGAATGTTGATGGTTATTTGATTAATCCTTATAGTTCTCAGACTACTGCTCATATTCTTGATGTTATGAAAGAGGGAGTTATACATAATGAAAATACTTATACGTTTAATGCTTTTAAAACTATTGTTGACTTTGGAAGTAATTATGATACTGCTATTGGATTTATGTGGCAACCTGCTATTGATATACTAGTTCGTAAATGGAAAGAAACCAATAGTGTTCTTGCAGAAGGTACTAAAAATCCGCTTACTGAAGCTATTAGAGAAGTTGCTCATAATCTTGGTTTTGGTGAAAAAGTTAATTTTGCTGGACGTAAAAAGCTAATTGATATTATTAATGAAAGTTATGGTGAAACTTTCAAGAAATTATTCAATTTAAGCGTTTCTGACGCATTTTCATCACCTGACCTTATATTTTCATCAGACGCATATAAATCTCGTCTTAGAGGGGAAATGAATGGCGTTCAGCAGGCTTTATTTGACCTTTATGTTCTAGCACAATTCAATCGGTTAAACTCAATCGGACAGGATATAAGTAATAATCTTAATATTCTTAGTGCTGATAAATATGGTGCTAAACAAAGTTTTTATGCTAGTGATAAAGTGTTTAGAGATGCTAGAACTGTTATTGAAAATAGTAATATTTATGCTCCATCCTCTACGGGGGGTCAAACCTTGCTGTTAGAGAGTGTCTTTCCTGATATTAGTGGTGGTATAAATGCATTTATTAAATCTGATATATCTAAAAGTAGTTATCCTAGTTTAGCTGCATTTTTACAAATGAGCACTGCTCTTAGTGTTAAAGCTACTCAACAAGTATTTGAAACTGCTAATCCTGTATTTATTGATTATGTATATAGAATAGCAGAATGGACTAAAGGTGGAATAATGACTGAAAAGTTATATAATGATTATAAAGATTATCTTATTAATAAACTAGAAGTAGGTAATAATGGTAGTTCTTATCTTAATTTACCTGTTACTGTTGTTGATGGTGATTTTGTTCACCCTAAATTCATTAAAGAATATGGTACTGGTCAATCTAGAGCTTTAGAAGTTGGACGAGTAAGTGGTACATTAGTTAATATTAAAACAGATGATGTTGTAGTTAAAAATATATTTGAGCCTACACAAACTGAAATTGATGTATTTGCTAGACTTACTCCTGCTCAGAAAGTTGATTGGATTAAACGTAATTTTAGTCAAGATGGTAGTGTATTTGAACATATTGAAATAGTTGCTAATGATGAAAGAAATAATCGTCGTAATGTAAATATTCAATATATTAATTATATACAAGGTGATATTACTAATGATGAAGCCCATAGATTGTTTGATAGAGCTTGGAATCATCCTAATCCTCTTATTAAACTTGCAGCTCTTGATTTAGTTAAATATGCTTTTATTGTTGAAGGTCATAAATTTAGAACTAGAAATATTAGTAGACTTATAAGTAATACTCCCCTTAGAGGATTGAGCGATAATGGAATAGCTGTTGGAGATATAGCTATGAAAGGTATTAATAGTTATGGTCTTATTGATAAAGATAATGTTGAAGATATAATTGGTTTTATTCGTAAAAATTATAATAGTTTTAATTGTCCTAGTTATACATTTAAAAGACTTACTAATAATAAAATTAATTATAGTCTAAAAAGAAGTGGTATTATTACTTTTAATGGTCAAGAAAATCTTGATAATATAGGAATAATAAGAAATGGAGATGCTGTTAATGTTATTAGAATTAATAGAAATTTATATATTAAAGGAACTTATGATGGAACTTTAGCTTATTATCCTATTGATAGACTTGAATCATTTGAAACTTATAATAGTATTGAGCCTAGTATTATAGCTAATAATAATATTCATAAACCATTAGCTGTTCTTCTTTATAAAGGTCTTACTCAACAAGAAAAACGAGATAAATTTATTGATGGTATTAAAGATAATATTAATGAAGCTGTAAATAAAGGTTATAAAGAAGTTCCTGAACTATATGGTAAATATATATCTGATGAGTATTTCCAACCTTTTATGAATACTCCTTTTGAGAATAATACTATATATACTATTAATGATAAATTTTATCTTAACATTAATGGAACTACTGCTATTAATTTAAGCGATGATTTAAAACAATATAAAGCTAAATATCCTAATATTGAAGATAATAAACTTGGTTTATTTATTGAAATTAATGAAAATGAAATAAATAGAGTTACTAGTAATACTGATAGATATAGTAGTGTTGATGACCAAACTCCTATTGGTAGATTTGCTAAAAATGCTAGTTTAATTATATCACGCGCTGTTCGTCATGGACAACCTGCTGCTCAAAATGTTCTTAATGCTCTTAATAATGCTGAAATTAATTATCTTGATAGTAGTAGTCTTTCTGATAATTCTGAATTTTCATTATCAGTTATAGCTAATTATATAGATGTTGAAGCTAATAATATTCTTAATGATATTAATCGTTTTATTAAAATTGACGGTATTGATAAACCTATTAACGATAAAGATGTTATTAGTAAAGTTCTTAAAGATGAACAACTTCAAAATCGTTTCTTAGATGTTATTCTTAGTGCTAATACATTTAAGAATAAATACAAACTTATTAGCGAGATTGATATTGATAGTACAAATCTTGATGATAAAACTAAAGAAAATATTAGAAAGATTCAAAAATTAGTTAATCAAGTTGATTCTAATACTACTGTACATTCTGCTAGAAAAGATTGGTTTGAAAGATGGATTCAATTACGCACTACTAATCCTAATTATATAAGTGGTCTTATGAAAGAATTTGATGCTTATGGTGATACTGGATTTATGGATTATTGGATACAAGATATTCGTGCTAATCGTAACTTTGTATTGCAGAATATACTTAAAGATGTAATGGGTACTGTTGAAGAAGGTCGTCTTAATGGTATTAAAGAATCTAATGACTTTAAAAACTATCTTAAAGAACTTAAATCTAGAGCTGCTAAAGATGGTAAATCTGTTAGTCTTGATAGTATTATTGATGATGATGGTAGATTAATTCAACCTAATAATCCTGTTTGGGAAGAAAAGATAAAGAAGTATAGAGATGCTACTATTGAAGCTGAACAAAAATTTGGTATAAATAGTGTTGAACATCTTATTGCTTTATCTAATAAAGCTAAATTTATTGATATGACTACTATTCATCAGCTTAAACCAATCACTGTTCAAGATGAAGATGGTAATAATGTTACTATTGAATATTCTACTTATATTATAAATCTTGAAAGAAGTTTATTAGGGCTTAAAAAAGGAGATGATGGTATTCCTAAAGAATTTACTGAATATAAAAGACTTAATAGTAGAATACGAGATATTCTAAGTCAAGCTACTGATAATGTTACTACACAAAGTCAAGATGAAGAACTTGGACGTATATACGCTCAAATGGATAGTCTTACTAGTCTTTACGATGAAGATGGTAATAAAAAAATTGGTCATGATTTAAATGTAGCTGAAAGACTTCGTGCTTATCAAACTAATATTCGTAAAGTAAAAGAAATGTTTTATGATAAGCAAGCTAAAGAAGGATTTGATTCTAAACTTAAAGAACAACTTTCTATTATTAGTAAATATGAAAGTCAACGTGATGCTAATGGTAATCTTCTTATTAGTATGGAAGAACTTATGAAAGTTCCTGAATATCGTGAAGCTAAAGAATGGATTCGTAAGAATACTAGATATATTCTTGATATTAAAGATATAGAAGATTTAAATTGGGCATTTGAAGAACTTAAAGACGCTAATAAAGGTAATAGTGTTCTTAATCTTGCTATTAAAGAATTTCAAGCTAAAGATGAATTTAACGTAGTTGATGGACGTAAAATACCTGAAGAACGTGCAGCTCTTATAAAAGCTGAAACAGTTAGAAAATATAAATATACTAAAGGCAATGGTATGCCTTATGTTGGTATTATTCGTTCTGCTGAAGATGAACTTAGAATTTATCGTGCTGATTTCTATAATTATCTTACAGGTAATAAATCTAAGAGCGAAGAAGAAATTAATGTAGGAGAAGCTATTAATAAAATACTTGAAAAATATTTTGATAATGCTACTAGAACTCTTAATACTGCTGATATTAGTCAAGAAGATTTAGAACAACTCAAGACTGGTTTTGAAGTATTTAATGAAATTACTAGAGGTGAAAAGAGTACTGATAAAGCTAAAGCAAAACGTGTTGCTGAATTTATTGAAAGTGAATGTGATGTTACTTATAATTGGAAACAATATGAACTTGATAAAAATAGAGCTTTTGCTAAAGGTAAAAAATATTATGATAAATGGCTAGAAGTATTTAGTGAACAAGTTGAAGAAAATGGAACTATTGCAGAAAGACCTAATCGAACTATTTATGGTATTATTAAACCTAAAGATTTAGATAAATGGACTGATATTGATAGAACTGCTGCAATTAATATTCTTCAAAAGAGAACTAGAGAAACTACTACCCAATATTATTATATGAAAGAAAAAGAAGTTCTTGATAAATATGGTATTGATAGTGTTGAATATAAACAATGGTATAGAGATAATCATTATTTTGACCCATATACTCGTACTATTAAACCTATTCGTATTTGGACAAGTATGCAAATGATTAAAGATGATGGTAGTGCTGTTGTCGGTAATTATGAACCACGTATTAATCAAATGCATATTACTCCTAAAGAAGAACTTGTTAATCCAGAATATAGTAGTTTTGTTAATAAGTACAAAGTAGGAACAGGATATGATAATCCTAATTATACTAGTCTTAATGAGTATCAACTTGAACTTATGAATAAAGTAAATGAACTTATGAAAAAGTATTGTTTTACTAATAGTAATAAGCGATATGTTGATATGGGTTATCTTCCAGCTTTGCCTAAATCTAAAGATATGACTGTTAAAGATTACTTTGAACAAGCTCTTAGTTTTCTTGGTTGGACAGCCAATGTTCCTAATAATACTAGTTGGAGAAATAATGAAGATTTAACTTTTGATAAAGATTATGATATTCCTAATCCTAGATTAGTTCAGTTAGTTAATAAAGATACTCAACAGTTGCCTACTATACCTAAATTTAAAGAACCTAATGAAAGTGATGAAGAATTTAGTAAACGTAAAGCTGCTGCTATTAAAGCTAGAGATGAAATTATTGAAAAGAATAATAAGATTCATAATGATATTCTTAATCATAATTGGGAAGAAGTATTTAATAGTTTCTTAATTGAAAGTAATAGATATAATGCTATTAAAACAGTTAAAAATCTTCTTTATACTGCTGACCAAATTATTACTAGTAATACTGCTTATGATATAAATTATAAAGGTAGTATAAGTGAAAATAGAGAAGCTAGTGCTGGTGGAGAAATAGAATATAAACAAGAAAAACAAACTAGAACTAGTGAACATCTTAGAAGTTTTATTCGTCGTCTTGTATTTGAACAATATAAAGATAATAAAACTCCTAATCTAGTTAAACTTGGTTCTCTTGCTCAAAACATTGCTGGTAGTAAATATATGATGATGAACATTACTGGTGGTATTGCTAACGTTCTTACTGGTTCTAGTAATATATTTATGGAACGAGCTGCTGGTGAATATATTAATCTTAAAGATTGGGAAGCTGGTAAATCTGAATGGATTAAAGGAACTGTTAGTTATATGGCTAATATGTATAGTGAAAATAGTAGTACACTTCAAGATGCTATTATTAAACTTAGTCATGTAGTTGATTTTGATAGAGTAACTGAAGTTAGTACTGCTGAAGGTCTTAGAGAAAATATTCGTAGAGTTCGTGGATTACTATTTAGTCCTCAATCTGTTGGTGAACATTATATGCAAAATGTTATGCTATTTGCTATGCTTAAATCTCATAGACTTGTTGATAATGGTAGAGGTGGTTATGATATAATGAGTAAAGAAATGTATCATCGTAAAGCTGAACAAGATGCTCTTATGTCTGTAATAAATACTCCCCGTGGAGAGAACCAAGCTCTACTTGAACAATTCAATAAGTTCATGGATGAAGCTAAAGCTGATAATAAAAAACGAGCTAAATATAATCTATTTAAAGCTAATCCTATATTCGATTTTGTTAAGACTTATCTTAATGAAGAACAACAAAGAGAATATATAGCTAAGCGTAAAGAACTTATTAAAAATATTGATAAAGAGTTTGCTAAACTTCCAGATATTTATAATCAATTTGAACTTAAAGATGGAATTGCTCAAATAAAACCTGATAGTAAACTTACTCTTAAAGAATATGCTAAATTTATTGATAAAGTTCGTGAAGTAAATAAGAAAGTTCATGGTGTTTATGATAAACTTGGTTCTGCTAATATTGAACAACATTGGTGGGGTGGTACGGTTATGCAATATCATAAACATCTTTATCCAGGTTTTAAGAAACGTTATCGTTGGAATGGTTATTATAATGAAACTCTAGGTACTATTGAAAAAGGTAGTTATACTAGTTTATATGATTATTTAACTATTCCATTTAAAGAAACTAACATAGGAGAAATTAATAATGTGAGTGATGTTCTTAAAGCATTCCAAACTTATGGTAAGAATTTACTTTCATTTGCTGTTAATTTCAAACTTAATTATGAACTTCTTCCTGAACATGAAAAAGCAAATATTAGACGTAATTTAGGTGATTTACTTTATGTAGGTGCTGCTGTTATTGGAGCAATTGCTATAACTGGTATGGGAGGAGATGATGATGAAAGTATTATATATAATCTTATGCTTTATCATGCTGACCGTCTTGCTTCTGAAGCTGCTTCATTTACTCCATTTGGTGCTTATGCTGGAGGTAAAAAGTTATGGTCTAGTCCTGTTGCTATTGGACAAACTATTAATGACTTACTTGGTACTACTGCTATGGCTGCTAGATTCCTTATTGAAGAGGACTTTACTGAAGAATATACTACTGGTAGATATAAAGGTATGAACAAGTTTGAAGTTATGGCTATACGTAATATACCTGTTGTTCGTAGTATTAATCGAGTTCTTGATTTACCTAATAATAATAGTTATTATAAACTTGATGAAAATATACTTAGTATTATACCTTATAAAGATATAGCTAAAGATATATTTGAATAAGCTGGACTTGAATCTAGTAAAAAATAAGGGCTTGCCTATGGTATCACTACCTAGACAAGCCCTATTTTATTTAATAATATAACAACCTTTAATAATATTATTATGTTTATCTTTATAATTACTAATAAATCCTTTCTTTTTAAGACTATATAAAACAGATTTTATAGAAGATATTGGAACTTTAGTTTTATCTTCACAATCATTATAAAATATACTATTAACAATAAAATAAGTTTCAGTTTTATTATATATACTATTAATATAAAGTAAAACATTCTTTTCATTATTAGTAAGATTATAAAATTCTCTTAAAGAATCAAGATATACATTAATATATTTTCTACTTCTTTGTTTATCAATAAGTTTATTTCTATACTTATTGATATTATAAGATTTAAAACTAACCATATTTATAATTATATATTTAATATAACTTTACCTTTATCATTAATAATAACATCAACATTTTCATAATATTTATTATATTCTTTAATAAAATCTCCAATGCTACCTTTAAAAATAATATTATGATTAATTATGTAAACAGATTTACGAGTAGTAGCTTTAATAACATTAAAGTTATATAATATATTAAGACCGTTATAAAAAGTTTCTACACTAATATCATATTCATTAATAATATCTTTTTCTGTAAATTTAATTATATTAGAATTAAAATCTATATTTTTACATATATGTATAAATATAATATTAGCACCTTTATCAAAATATTTCATATTACTAATAAAATCAATATTAATAGTAACAAAATTTCTACAATAATCTTGTCTAGTAATAATATATTTTTTATTATTATCTACAATATTATTTTGATAAACAGTTTTTAAAGTATTATTTATTTCAAAAGGAGATTGAACAATTTTATTAAGTCTTTTTCTAGTTTCTATAACTTTTCTACGAGCTATAAGTTTACTAAGTTTAGTATTAAATTCCATAATATTATCTTAATTAAAACCATCATCATTATTACCAATAACACACATAAGAATAATAAAAACTATAATACCAACAACAAATAGTTTTCCACTATACTTATCCATAGCTTCACTATCACTAATATTATTAGCAACAGCTAATAGTTTAACACCACCAAATATAATTCCAAGAAGAACAATAAATGCAACCATAATTATAATATATTTAAGTTTAACAATAAGATAAAAATAAACCCCAGTAGTAAGACTAGCTTATCTACCGAGGTTTCAGTCATGCCAACGACTATAAGTTTAAGGATTAGTAGAACGCTCCGCTTCGCTACGCTCAACTCCCCGTGGAGGATGGAATAGACTAGTATTCATTCAATCAATATAATCATTATCATTAATAACTATACTAATATTACTAGCACAACTACCATTCCATCCTCTACGGGGAGTATAGCGAAGAGTGCGTAGCACTCGTAGCGGTTCCAAGCTAATCATCAAATTTAATAAAGCCAGCTCTATTAGAGCCAGCTTTACGTATAACATATAAACCATTAGCATTAATACTATTTACTTCTTTAGTCCATATTTAGCCCATTGAAGAACAAATCCAAGACCTTCCCAAATTTTATCTTCAGCTTTAATTCGAGCATAATTAGAACCAACATTTAAATCAAAGTTTTCAGGTTTTACACAAGCAGCTTGACCATGAACTTCAAATCCAGTAAGACAAGTAAGAGTAGTATTAGTTGTTTTAGTACCAACTTTTACATTTTCAATACCTTTAATAAATCTCTTAATATCATTTTCTTTAAGAGTATCTCCAGTAGGGTCTTCAAGTTTATAATAAGCTTTCTCAAACTCTTTAGCAGGACTCCAAGATTTATATCCATCTGGATAAGTTACTTCATAACCATCTTCTTCAAAAGAATGATTACCAATTCTATAACCTTTGTCATTTGCTTCACGAGCTGTCATGGAAACAGCTTCAATCATTTTAACACCAATAAATTTACTCATAGCTTTAAAATTTAATTAATCACTAACTATTATAACTTCTCCACAATTATTACTATAATCACATACTTCATTAATAGAATTAATATCACCATTATAATCAATATATACTATTGATTCTTCATCGCAAGTTTTAAGCATTTCTATAAGTTCTTTAACTGTCATAGTTTATTCTTTTTCAAGTTTGTTAATAATATCTTTAATATAATCACTAGGAAAACTTCCTTCAAGTCGAGCTAATTCTTTTCTTTTATAATCATTATCGACTTTAGTAATAACAGTAGTAGGAAATTTAGTAATTTCTTTTCTTAGAATATCATCTAGATTTATATTACGAATATTAAGAGTAATATTACAATTAGCTTCATTAATAGCATCAGTTATATTTTTAATTGCTATTTTACAAGCATCACAACCATCTCTAGTAAAACAATCAATACGTATCATAACACAATAGCATTATTTTTAACAGCTTCTTTAATAGTATTAGGAACTCTAAGAAGAGTATTCTTAATCATTTCAGTAGTAAGACTATCAGAATATACATAAGTAGCATAAGTTCTCCAACTATCTTTAATTACAACAGCAAACTTATTCGGATTATCAACATTAGTTTGAATATATTCTACTTTAGTATTCTGATATTTCCACATCCAAGCAATAGCATCAGCACATTTAGCACGAGTTATACAATCATGTTCATCAATAAACGCTTCAACAAATATATTATTTGTTTGTCTTGTAGGTTCATCTCCAGTAAGATAATTAATATCATTACGAAGTTCTTCCCAAGTAACAGAATTACTATATCTTTTATATTCTGTATCATCTCGATATATAATACAAGTAGGATATTCAGTAATATTCTTACCAGCAACAGCCTTTTCAAGTATCATATCTTCAAGAATAAGATGGTCAGGAAGATTTTTAAAATTACATTGAACATTAGTACCAAATAAAGCTATATCAATAGCTTCTCTCATAGCTTCTGTTTTATCTTTATCAGCACTTTTATAATAAAATTCAATTTTAACCATAGTATTCGTATAATATAATGAGAATTTATAAAATTAGCTATTTTAAAGCCCCACATTGAATGATATTCATATCGTGATAGATTAATCACAATAACAATTAAAATTCAATGTAGGGCAAAAGAACTGTATCTATGATTATTCTAACAACTTGCGAAGATACCTCCGAAAAGTATAATCGCTTTGTATGCCACGTAGAATATAACCATTACAGTAAGCAGCAGGAGCATCATTAACACCAACTCCACGCGCTTCTTGTCTACCAGTATCAGTATATAGATTATACCTAATAAGATTAAACCTACCGGCAAACTCAGGTAGAGCAAGAGCTTTGTGAAGCCTTTCTTCAAAAAGTTTACTAACATTACAATCAGGTAAATAAAACAAGATTAACTTTTTCATAGATAAACTTCATTACCTTCAACTTTAGCATCACTAAAATGACTTTTAAAACTTTCAACACTTCTACACCATAAAGGTTCAAGTCCATCAACTTTATAAATAACAGCAGGAATCCATTCACCTGTATCTGGATGTTTCATTTTAGTAATACTAATAATTATATATTCATTAGACGTTTTATTATGAATATAACGAGCACCAACTTTAAGCTTTAGCTCCTCCACCGGTTCCTTCTCCAAATCCTTTGTTTCCACGTTCACTTTCTCCTAATTCTTCAATAGATTCAACTTCTTTCCAACTAATTCTTTCAGCACTATTAATAATTAATTGACAACATCTATCTTTACCATCACAATTATATGGTGGAGTAGAAACTTTAGCAAGTATGTTAGTCATTGTAGTTCTAACATTATTAAGTTTAAGTCTAGCATTACCAACCATACTATCAGGTAAATGCATATGTTCTCTCAACTTATCAACTACTTCAACAAGAATAGATACAGCATGAACTAAATCTCTAGAAGTACGATTCTTAAAAATAATAAGAAGTTCTCCACGATAACCCCAATCAAGAGTACCAGGAGCATTAGGCATATAAAAGTCAGATTTAGTAAGATTACTTCTAGGACGTAAAGACATTTCATTAGGTTCACCATTAGCATCATCTCCAATATTAAATGCTAAACCTGTATGATAGATAAATCTATCTTTATCTACATCATGCTCACAAAGAATAGGATAAACATCCATACAAGCATCACCTTCTTTACCATAAGCAGGCAGAATAGGTTGAACATTACAATACTGTTCTACATCTACAACATCTCCACTAAGAAGTTTAATCTCTTTCAGTTTAAATACTTTTACTTCCATATATAATTAAATTATTAAATTAAAGAGCTTCTGCAAGTGCAAAAGCATTTTCTATTTTTCTTGATTTATCACCATAACAAATACTATCAAATCGCTTAGTACCTTCAATATTATCTATATTAGAATAATATCCACTAATAGCATTAACTGCACCCCAAGCTGTACCAAGAATATCTCTTTGACCTGGACCATCAAAATAATAACTATAAGTATCAGAAATAACATTCATTTTTCTACTACTTATTTTACTATCAGTTAAAGCTAAACCACTACGATAAGCAATATCTTTAATAGTATGTCCTGTATCTTTTAGACGTTGAATTTCATCACTAGTAAGAAGATTTTCTCCAATAAATTGAATTACATCTTCATCAGTAACTTTAATATTAGCAAGTAAATTACAATATTGACCAAATTCTTCAGATTTAATTTTACTAATTCCAAGTATTTCTTGTGCAACAGAAATCTTATTATGAACACTAGTTGTATGTCGAAAACTAACATAATTACTACTAGTACGAATAGCAGCATTAAGAGTATTTTGACAAATAACTCTAATAGGAGTAAATAAAATCTTAACTCCACCACTACCATCATGAGTATTAGTAAATACTAGATAATTTTCAACAGGGTCACCTTTAACAAGAATATTATTAGGAAGTTTAGCACTTACAAATATTCTTTCACCATTTCCCCAAAATCCAGCAGTTTGCCAAATAGCAGAATTTTTACCAATAGCGTCATCAAAGAAATTAAAAGCATCATTGTTTTGAACAATAGTATATTTACTTTTAACAACACCTAAAGGAATATTGTAATCAGTACGATAGGTAGCAAAGGCGTTATCACACTTACGATAAATGTCAGTACCAAAAACATGAGCGCCTTCTTTTTGTTCTTTAATAATTCGGTCAAGTTCTTCATCAGTTCCAGTAAGTTTAATAGGCATTTTACCAACTAGTTCACATTTAGCTACATTAAAATTAAGTCCAGCTTTAAGCATAACTTCTTTAGCAGTAGCACAATCTGATACATCAATAGCACCAGAATAAGCCCAAGGTTTACCTTTTACTTTATACATATTATTTATGACTTATACGTAACATAACACTTTCAATATCTCTAACAGCCCGGTCTTTATTAACACCATAAGTATCCATATACCATTTTATTAATTCTTTTACTTTTTCTTCCAGTTCCATAATTAGCAAGATTAGTAGTGTTGACTCCCCGTGGAGGATGAACTTAATTCTGTCCTCTACGGGGAGTATAACCAAATTATTTAATAATAAGACTAGTATTTTCAACAAGTTTAGCTATACTAATATCTCTACCATCATTAAGAATATTTTTCATAGTAGTTTTATTAATACTACTACTTCTAGTCATTTCATGTTGATGATTAAAGAAAGTATTAAGTAAATCAAAATTAATTTTATTAGCTAAATCACCAACAGGTTTTTCAATCTCAAATTTAACTTTAATACAATCTAAATCATCAAGCGTAAAATAACCTCCAGTTTCTTCTCTAAGTCTAGCAGATTGTTCAGGATATCTTTCAGTAAATTTATCATTAATTTGTTCAAGAAGAACATTTCTACTAAATGAGAAATTACTATCAATCATATCATTATCCCAAAGAGATTGTAAATGTTCAAGAACTAAATCAATAAATATTTGATTAAGATTTTCATCAATCTCAACACATTTACTGTTCTTAGTATAGAGTTTACTATCAACTAAATTAATAACTTTATTACCAGACTTACCTAAATCTCCATAAGCAATAACAGCATCAAGCATAACTCCTTTAAGTCTTTCAGCATTGTTTTCTTTAGTTTTACGAAGAACAGCTAATCGTTGCTCTTCCTTTTTACAAGATTCAGCTTCAAGATTAAGTACAGTATATGCTTTACGATAACCATCAAGTTTAGATTTAAGATTATCTTGTGTAATAGCAAGGCGTTCTTCAAGTTCAGGAGTTAATTCACCTCCATTTTCTTCTAACTCAAGAAATATATCCTCAAGTTCAGCAGTAATATTATAAATATTTGCCATTATTTTCTACGTTTAGGTATATTATAAGCAGAACGATAATAAGGATTTAAATAACCAAATAAATGAGTATAATCACTAGCAGTCATTTTACCTGTATTAGTTCTATATTTATAAATAGCTTCAGTATATTTCTTCCATAGTTTTTTTTACTAAACCAAGATTACCAACAAATCCACCCTTTTCAAATACAACAGCTTCTGTATTTTTAGTAGTTCTAAAACGGTTATTAAAACTATAAAATCTTCTTCTCATAACTTTAATATTTAAATAGTTAATAATTTATATATTATGTCTCATTTCCTCATACGCTTCTTTTTCAAGTTCAACAGTAACATCTTCAAGACGAATACCTTTTAAGCAAGAACATTTTTCCCATTGAATATTATAATAAGCATTAAGTAACAGTAAATTAGTATTATTAGCATCAACAGCCATAATCCAATTATCAGGAGCTATTTCTATTTCAACACAATCAATAGTTATTGTAGGACGAGGAGCCCATCCTTTATTAATTTTATATGGTAGTAAATGACATTGACTAAAATATCTACCGGTAAGAATATTATCTTTATATTCAAATAATCCACCATACCAACAAATAGGATTTTTATTATCAGTCCATTCTTTAGTATCAAAATTATATATACTAATAGGACGTTTAGTAAAAGCTCCATTATAATGAATACTGCCATCTGGCTCTTTGAATACATCTCCTTTACGTCTGTTTTGACAAGTACCATCAGAACTTATTTGACACCATTCATCATCAGTAAATTTAAGAGGACTAATAATATCCCAATCACATAGTCTTTGAACAAGATTAATTTCCCAAGGAGCAGAACTACCACTATTACCATGAGAAGCAAATACAGCAACAGCTTCAATTACTTGTTGATACATCCAATCATTTGGACCACCTTCTCCATTACCATATCCAGCAAGTTTAAGTTCTTTAATAGCATGTTTACAAATATTACTTTCTCTAATAACTTTAGCTAAAACTTTCTTATTAATAAGAGGTTTATTATTTTGCTTTTTAATATAACGCTTACTTTTCTTCATCTTTAACTACTTTAAGAACAACGATATTACATAAAAGACCATGGCAAAGATAATTATTAAATATACAATTAGGACAAACTTCAATATGTTTATTTTTAACATATTTACATAAAAATGTTACTTCTTCATCATCTTTACACCTAATTGTAGTATAAAGAAATTCTTCACCATCATTTAAGTCATCAGTGAAATTAGTACCACTATAATTTTCAATATGAAAATGTTTAAGTTTATCAATCTCTGAAGTCATATCCAAGTTCCATTAAATTATCTCTAATCATACCAGCAATAATTTTAGCATTAGGATGAGGTTTACCGGTAGTACCATAATAACGTAAATCAATAATATGGCGCCATTCTCTTATAGAATATGTATAGATACATCTAGTAGCAGTATCAAGAGGAAGAACTCCACGAGCATCTTGTCTGTGTACACCATTTTCTACAAGAAATTTATATCTTTTAAAAGAATCATTACAAGAATCTAAATAAACAGTAGAAACCATATCAACAATAGGTTCTTCTTCATATTGTTTTATTAATTCTTTATTAAGCCAATAAGGTCTACAAATACTTCCATCTTTATACACATATCGAGTACTCATTTCGGCAATACTATTAGGACTAACACGATTTAATTCACGAGAAGTACTAATTTGTGTATCAATACAAAAAGTATATCTCATCATATGAAATCCTATTTCAGTATTACGAAAATCTTCAATAGGAACAATATATTTAGATAGATAACCAAATTGTGTTTTATGGTCTAAAACCCAATTACCATTAACAGTTATATAATAAACATGTTTTTCATAATGATAACTAAAACCAATAGTATTAGCATAATTAATAACAATAGTTTCTAAAGTTTTATCACTATCATTAGCTATTATATAATAAGTTCCATGACGAAACATACTCCAATGTTCACTATCTATAAGTCTTTTAATAGTAGCTTGATCATTACCTGTTTCTCTACCATAACAAACTCTTGCACATCTAGCAACATGAGCTTTAGCATCATCTCCTTGTTGCCAAAGTTCAACTTTAGGTTCAATTATTTTCATTTTCTTGATTATTATAAAAATCTTTAACTACATTTCCAAATATACTATAAAAATGTTCTTTAGATATAATATTAATAGGTTGTATAGAATCAAGCTCTTTAAAAAACTCTTTAAGACCTTTATTTCTAATCCATAAAGTATCATAAGTAGCAGTTATATAATTATCTTTATCCATGTCACAAGCTATAAAGCAAGTTTCACTATCAAGCTTATCTATACATTCTTTACATACAATAGCCTCAGCTATTTGTTTACTCTTACTAGCATCTTCTTCAACAGAATTTCCAAGTGGAGTATAACCAATAACCTTACCACAACATATACAAACTCTAGCAAGAGCATTTATACCAAAAATAGGATGTAATTTCATACCATATAATCAGTTACAAATTTAAGAACTTTATAGAAAAGACCAACAAGAGTACCAGTATTATCAATAACATAATCATCTTTATTAATTGTTATTTGTTCACTTTCGTGACTGTCATGATTATCATTATTAGATTTTCTATCTACTCTAATTATCATCCCTCCACAATCTCTGATAGCTTTACATTCATCATTATCAAATCTAGCATCAGCTATAATACATTGTCCTTTACTATTTCTTATATCAAATGCTTTATTAATAGTATAACGAATAAAAGCTTCTCTCCAAAAATGATTTCTAATAATATTAGTACCATAATATTGAAGAAGAACTCTAATTTTAATACTAACATTATTATTATATAAAACAAGATATGAAGATAAGTCATTATATTTTAATATAGCATCATTCCATTTATCCACAACATAAGTAGCTTCTTTAATATTAGTAGAAACAATACCAGTTTTAAAATTATAATAATTTTCTTCTTTAATATCTTGTCTATCTAGAAGCTTACGATCAATGCCACAAAATTCAGCAATATCATCTTTAAGTTTATCAGCAAAATGAATAATTATTTCATCATTTTCAATAAATTTATTTTTATGATAAAGAAGCCAATTATCATAATTAGCTTTCATAATACCAACATGAAGAATATAACTAATCATAGAAGCAACTGTATCTTTACCGCTTCCTTTAAATCCTTTAATACCAACAATAGTAACTTTATTAATAACCATAGTAATTTGTTTTTGTTTATCAAGACAAATATAAAAATATTATAGGAATTTACTAGTAAATATGATGCTGAATTTAATGCTAAATATCATAGTGAGAATGACGCATTTTAAGGCTCACCATGCCACGCAAATCATATCGTGATAGATTAATCATTTCGATATATAAAATTGAATACAAGCAAAAAGAATCACATCTATGACTGTGTTTCATATCGTTTTAAACATCCGACAAACAATAAAGCCTAGCATTCAATCGTTGAACACTAGGCTTTACCTCAATCAATATCTATACGATAAATAACACAAAAATCATCACGTTCTTCTATAAATTCAGCATTAACATTAAAATCATTTTTAGCTGTCATAAATATGCCGCCTAATCTTATATCAAGAACTCTAATAACTTTATTAGATATAAATAATTTATATCCTGTATTAGCATCTCTAACAATAGGAATACCGTCATTAGTAACTTCATCTTTATATAAAATCACATAAAGTTCATTACTTTTTGTCTTATCATTATATCTAGTAGCAATATTATAACTTCTAGCATCATAATCAGTAAATAGAATTATAGATTTATAATAACAACTAAAATAAGATTTAGTTCTATCAAAATTATTATTCTTAATTACATTATAATCTAGTATCTCCATTTATAACAACAGTTTTAATATGAAATGGAACTCTAGAAACACCACTTCGTTCACCATATTCTATATGAACAGTTCTACCAATATAAGATTGAGAATCAAATAAAACTTCCTGTTGAACAATATGACTAGTGCTTAAACGAGTTTCAAACTTTTCATTATTAATATCATTTTTACAAAGAAGAATAGGTAAATCACGTTTCTTTTCTTTATAAATATCAAGAATTATAAAATCTCCCTCAGCAGCATCTTTAAACTTCTCCATATAATTAGCTCTACGTCTACCATATTGATAATCAGTTTCAGCATTACGAAGTATAAGACCTTCAAATCCTAAATTAATAAAATGATTTCTAGCGTCAATAGCTTCATTATCATTAGTAATATATCCACTAGGAAGAATAATTAATTGTTCTTTATTATTATAATGTTCTTTAATATTATTAAAGCGAGTAGGCATTTTAATATGATAACGATATGTATTTCTATGAGTTTGATTACCTTCCATCATAATATCATAACACCAAAACTGAAGAAGTTTATTTTCAACACAATTAGCATCTTTAACAAAATGATTAATTTGATTAACAGTATAACCGGGAAGATAAACTTCACCATCAAGTGCTGCAAATCCATTAATCATATCGTCGATAATATTTGTATTGATAGTAGCAAGCAAATAATCTTCAAGATAGCCAAGAGTATGCCAAGTAAGACCTTCACGACTTTGAAAACGAAGCCTAACAGGTTTAAACATATCATTTTGAGTATAAGCAGTAATAATACAACGTAGACCATTAATCTTATACTGACCATACATACAACTGACTTTTTTCCAAACATTACCACTATACGTTTTAGCAAGCATTGGAAGTAGAAGATTACTGTTTCCATTACTAAGGTCTTTAGGTAGATAAGTATTTAGAAAATTAAATAGAGTATCATTGTCCCCATCCTCCACGGGGGGTAAACCCTGCATATCACAAAGTTCATTAAGATATATATATCCTTGTTTAATCTTATCGTTATATCTACTTTCAAGTTCTTTTTGACCATCTTTTTGAGTAACAGCATAAACTTCTTTACGAATATTACCTCGAACAAGACCATAAAAAACAGTGATACTATTAGTACCACTGTCAAGTTCAGCCCACCAAACAGTAGGCGCACCATTGTTATTTCTACGATAAAGTTTATTCATTATGTTCACTTATTTTTAAACCATTAAATGCAAAACTAACAGCTTTACCACCTAGAAGTTTAGCTTTACGCTGAGCAATCGTTTCCTTTTTAGGCTTAATAGCCTTTGCAATACCGGTGCTAACATCAATGGGTTTACCTGTAAAGACATCTTTTGATTGATTAACTCTGCTAGCACTTCTAGTGCGTTTCCTTGGTTCTTTACTATAATATCGTACTGGGTTTCTTCTCTCGAAATCAAGATTTTTTTCATGTATATCAATAATTCTTTTAATAATAGTATTACGATAATCAATATAACTTTGAGCTTTTTCTGGATGATGTTCTAGAACAAGATAAAGTTTATCAAGAATATATTCAATACTAGAAAGAGCAATACGATAACCATAATTAATAGTTTGTCTAGGACGAGAACCATCAGGATAAATAATAGTACAATCTAAATCTTTAATATAAGATTCAATTGCATCAGCCATTGTAGATTTATCAATAACATAATTAATATATCTAATATCTCTATCATCTAGCTTTTCTTCATATTCTTTTATTATCATAGATTTTCTTTCTTACATTTATAAATAATAATACGAGTTGGTTTACCTATAAGACAATGATTATATTTAAACCATTCAATAATATCAAATGTAGGATAAGTTTTAGCTATTCCTTCAACAAGAGCATAACCTTCTTGATAATTAAAATTACTATGAATAGTTCCACCATTATCAGTATCAAGTAAGCTAAACTTTTTGATATATTCAACGTCATCATTAGAAGATAGATTAATTTCTCCATAACAATAAATATCTTTTTTATCAATACGTTTACCATCTACATTAATACATTCCCATTTATCAAGATTTTGTTCATCCTCTTCAGTAATTGGACGCATAACAGTATATGTAACACCAGCTAAACTTTTAGTATGGCAAAGTATTACTTTCTTCCGTATCCCAAGTAAATTCACTTTCTTCTCCATAATTATCTTCTATATATTTAACAACTTGTTGAGTTAATTCATTAATAACATTTGTAGAATAACTACTTCTCAATTCGGCAAAATCTTTAACACCAAGTTCTTTAGGAATAATAATAGGTATAATATCATAATCATTCTTAAGAATTACAGCTTCCATAAGACCAGTTCTATCATTATCCATAAAACTAATAAGAAAACCATTCCGATTAAGTTTACTACGAAGCCAATCATATTCAATTTGACGAAGTTTATAAGTTTCATGTGGAATATTAACAATACCAATAGTCTTAGATTCAAGGGTAGACCCCCCGTAGAGGATGGAATGATTAATACTCTTTAGATAACATTCAAGACTTAATCTATCTTTAGTAGATTTAGTTATAATAATAACGTCATAATTATCTAATTCAAGATTAATAATTCCTTCAATAGTATTACTATTAGTTATAAACTTAACTTCAGTTTTCTTATTCCTATTTGGAAAATACAGTTTAACATTAACTATTCCTCTTTTATCTTGTCCAAGAACGTAACCATAACATAAATCTGTTTTATTTTTATCATAAAAATATTTAGGAATAGGATTAGTTGAACGATTAATATAAAATTGGTCAACAGGATAAACAAAATGAGTATTAAGAAAATTAAGATTAACACCAAATTGTCCCCAATATTTAGCATCTAAATTATTCCACGGACGAGTAACAAGTTCAATAATAGGTTTATGATTACGTACATTACTAATAGCCCTAGCAATATTATAATCGTTGTTTTCATCTTTATCTTGTCCATAAATAATATTTCTAAAAGTATAAGCAATATGTTTAAGAACAAATAGAAATTGACTTTTAATAGAAATATCAATTTGCTTATGAACAATTTCAGAGAGTACAGTTGCAGCAGCATCTATACAATCTCCCCACCAATATCCAGCAAAATCTCTTCCTTTAAGTTTATTCCTATTATCATATCTAAAACCAAAACTAGGATGAGTATCTTCACGAAAAGGACTAGATATAAATTCTCCTGTATCTATACAATGTTGTATATCTTCAACACTAATTCCAGTATAAGTGCTAAAAATAGTAATTTGACTAACTTTAGAGAAAATATAATCTTTAGTTAAAATAGTATTACTAATATTTCTTTTCATAATATTTCTAATTTGACCTTTATCGTGAACATATAAAAAAAAGAGGACTAGGCACTAAAATAGCACCCAATCCTCTTACATACAACTATTTAACTAACTTTAATTTTTTAAAATGGCAAATCTTCTGTTGGATTAACAAAAGCACCAGCAGCATCATTACCACCACCAAATGGACTAAAATCTCCACCGCCATTAAATCCACTAACAGGATTTATAGGAGCAGCAGTTTGAACACCGGGCATCACACCTACACCGGGCATAGCAACATTTGGCTGTTTAGCTTGTTCGGCAGATTTTTGATAAACAATACTTTCTTTATAAGGGTCAATATGCAAACTAGGAGCAGATTGTTCTTTATAAAGTTCAATAACTCCATCATTGATAAATGTAGGAAATCCTAAATCACCAAATGAAGATTTACTTCCAACAACAGCACGCCATTTACCATCATTCTTAACGAAACGAAGAAGCTTCATCCAAATAGTAATAGGTTTACCTTTAGCATCATTATAAACAGGTTTACCATTATTGTTAAGTAACTTAACATAATTTTCAAACACAGTCTTATAACCAGCTATAACTTCTTCAGCCTCAACAGGTACATACTGCATATTTTCATCAAAATCTTCAAAAGGCAAAGTAAGAGCATCAATTTCTTCTTCTGTTAAATCACGACCTTTAAGAACAAATACATTATATATATGTTTCATAAAGCGGAAAATGTTATCAACTTTCCAAGAACCTTTACCGCCGGGAATAGTTTCAACATTACTTTCAGCAGGAAGAAGACGTTGAGTTACATAACGACGTTCATTGATATTTTCATGATTACTAGCAAAAGTAAATGTAAGATAAGGAATACTCATACCAGCAAATGAAGGCATACCTTGAACATCATCTTTCAGTGTAGCCCAATCAACTTTAACATCTTCAAGATGACCAATAAACAAGCCATTAGCTTTATTACAATCAGTACGTTCATCAAACTTTTTACGAGTTACATCACGTAAATCATTATTAATACCTCTACCTCTACGTTTTTTAGGAGTTTGTACTTCTGCATTAGCAGTTTGTTCAGCACTTGCTGCAACAGCAGCTTCATTCTTAATTTCTTTTTCTGTCGACATAATTAAAGTAATTAAAAGAATTATTAGATAAAATAAGAGCTGCACCATTAGCAATACTAACAATGCAGCTCTATGTTCAAGATACTATATTTCTAGGACGAAGATTTGATTATTCAGCAGTTTCTTCTTTTTCAGCTTTCTTACCGATACGAATAGGTTCTTCATCTTTATATTCGGTAAGCATTGCAATCTTAACAACAATATCTTTATGACCGTTATTAACAACAGCTTCTTGCAAGTTATCAATATCTACTGTATAAACACGATTCTTAGAAGTAGCTTCTTCATCAGTCATATTAGATTTTAACTGTTTCCAAACATTAGAATCAGTAAAGTTAAGAGTTACACCAATGCCAGACAAAGCAGCAGTATTAGCACATTTAGAACCTTTAACTTTAACAACTTCATCACCTTGAATACAGCTAACCAAAAGTTCTTTCTGTTCATCTTCGGTAATACCTTCACGACCAAGAGCAGCTTTAAGTTCTTCATTAGAAGAAGATAAAGCACCTTCAAGAGTTTCTTGGAAATAAGTATTAACATACTTAATTTTATCATTCTTAGTCATACGAACACGAGTAGTGCAAGGATTACCATTCTTATCTAATTCAGCAATACCTTTAGCCAAAGCCCAAATATCAAATTCAGCATGAACAGCCATAGCAGCTTCGGGAGATTCAATATCCAAACCTTGTTCTTCACAGAAAGCAACAACTTCGGGTACTTTATTGATAATAGCATTATCAATATTTGCACAGTTATTAATGAACATTACATATTCACCATGAGCAATGCCGAGAGCTTTAGAAACTTGGGCAGTCATACGGAAACTACCGGGAGTAGAAACAACTACCAATTCAGGTTCTTCACTAACTGCTCTTTGACCAGCATTAACAATACCCATACCAAAACTCAAACCTTTCTTAAAGTCTTTCATAATTTTTGTAATTTAAAAGTGAATAATATCAGTCATACGACTGTTTTGTTTAATAATAATTTCTCTAATTTGTTTATGTTATTGAATTTCAGTAATATCAATAATATCTTCATTACTTAAATCAATACCTTGCATAGTCTTTAATTCTTCTGTGCTTAAACAGCCCATAATTAAATCATTAGCAATTTCACGAGCACCATAAACAAATGCTCTATGACTTATCATTATTTTAGGATATTTCTTATAAGTATCTTTTTCAAAACATCCAGCAACAATAGCATCTTTATAAGTAAACTCACCAGTAGCAACCATATTACGTTCTCCAATTTTACGATAAAAACGATAACTAGTAATATAATCAATAGGAACAGCAGGTATTCTATAAACAGGAACTTTACCAGTAGAAGCAATTTGTTTAGCTTCATTAGTATTAGTAGCTATTTCAAACTTACCATTAAGTTGATATTCCTTATATACATTACCATTATAATCTTTATAATATTTAACAGGATAAACATATATATGTTCATGGTCTTTATCTTCTGCATTTTTAGTTTGTGCCTCTTTGGGAGTAAGACACTTAATACAGTCAGATGGAAGTTTATCTTCATCATAAGCATTAAAGCCATCTGTATATTCGTACAGAGCGCGATAATTATCTACTTTTTCCCAACTCACGCTGCCTTTGACAAGTAATGCCTTAATAATGTGAACATCAACACCTGTTTTACCTTGAACTACATGAATATGTTCAATGCAAGTAGAAAACGGAAGTCTAAGGTCTTTAGCTCTCATTGCAATAGCAAGACCATCTTCAACAGACTTAATACCACATTTATCACTACGCATAACACGTTTGATAAATACTTCAAGACTTGCAATTTCAGCTTCACTCATATAATTAAGCTGATATGGAGCAACAGAATGTTGAACACCATGTTGTTTTTCAACACCACTATTACTAACAGCAACAGTAGTATCATTAACTTTAACTTCTTTATCTTCGTCCATTCTATCAAAGAGCGATTTTGATTACACAACAAATGTAACTATTATATTTATACTAGCAAACAATATCATCAAAATTTTGAGCACTAATATCAGAATTAACATTCTGTATAACTTCATGGTTAGCCGATAACTTTTCCTTTTTAAGACTTGCTTCTTCGATAGTACCAGCTATATAAAGTTTATGTACTTTAAGTTTTGATTGACTACAATTAACATTATTATAACGATAGATAAGTTCATCTATGGTATCACATAAAGGTGAGGTTAAAATCCATTCGTCTACGCTTGTTTCTAGGCTGTCAGTTGAATTATTTTTTATAGATAATACTCTTAATAAGCCATCATTAAAAGACTTCAAATTCAGCGTGGAAATAGCCTTAGATTTGATTATACGAGCAGTCCCTTTCTTGCTTCCAGACTTGTACAAAACAGGAATACCATTACTATCAACTAGAACTTTATCCTCAATTTTATCATGATAATCACCACAAATTTCACCTAATTTATCATTAATATATTTAGTTACAGTAGCAGCATATTCACCTCTCTTACTAATAATAAGAAATCGTTTATCAGGATTATCTTTAATAATTTCAACTATTCTTTCTAGCTTACAAACATTATCAGAACATATAAGCATACGTTCACGAACAATATTATAAAAAGTCTTAACTCGTTCAGCAAGAACAAGAGGATTATAACATTCATCAATTTGTTTACTAAAAGGATTAGTCATATCCATATCAGCACTCCATCCATTATATTCAGCTATTTCTGTAATATATTGAATAGCACTACGTCCATCTTGAGTACCATTTCGAGCACATTTAATATTATCAAGATTACCAAATACTTGAATAGTCTGAGTAATAAATTCAGTATATTTATCATAATTAGTAATATCATCTTGATTAACAAATAAAATTGGCTCTCTGTATTCCTCTACGGGGAGTAAAGCCCGCATAGCATTAATACCACTAGAACTTATATTATCATTAATAGGAGGAATATTAGTATAAATTTCTTTTAGTTTGGCAGTATCAATAGTATCTTTAGTTATAATCATAAGTTTAAATCTAGCATGATTAAAAACTGTATTACAAGAAAGATTCCATTCATTAACTCCAACAACAATAGAAATATCATAACTATAATTATATCTACTATTAACATAAGTATGAGTAAGAATATTAATAGTATCTATATTTATATTATGATTTTTAAGACCATCAACAATTTCTGTTCTTCTTTTCCAATTATCTGTAACAATAAGTATTTTAAGATTAGGATTTTTATTCCTCATCAGAGTAATAACTCTACTTATAATTTCAGAATAATCAAGAGGTTGAACACAATGGATAGTTCCAACACCTTTATAATCTTTAGAACCCCATTTATTAATAAGTTTACTATATGATTCTTCAACTATATTTTTCATCCAAAATCATCTTCATTAAAAATAGGATTATACATACCACTATATTTTTTAATTTTACTTTTACCTTTACCTTTAGGAGAAATTTTAAGTTTGATAGGATTAATAATCTTCATAGCTTCTTGATAATAAAATTTAAAATTAATATCTCTAAGAGAAATATCTTTATCATCAAGACTATTAATAACTGTTACAACAGAACCAGCTGCCATTCTACTACGAGAATCATTATCGTTATGAACTTTCTCAATAATATAGCCTCTATTAGAAACATAAAACCGAACATATCTTTGACAAATAACATGAGTAACTTGTCCATTTTCAATCTTAGTTTCTTCTACATGAAATTGTCTACCTACATTTTGAGTAAGACAAAAGTCAAGAATATTAGTTGCTTCTTGAAGAGTATCCATTACAGGTTTATTCTTAAGAAAATAGTTTTCAATAGCTTGAGCAACAATAGGCATAGAATAACCTTTAGTTAAATCTAAAGAATACATCATAGGATTAAGAGCACCTTTAGATTCAAGTTTAAGTTTATGAACACCATTTTTAATAACTCTAAATTGGCTAAGATAATTATTTATATCTCTACTAACAAGACAATGATAATAATCAGTATCAAACTTAAGTTTAGTAGTTTGTTCCCAATCATCTTTAATACGATTATAAACATCAATATCTCGTTTATAAAGTTTAATAACAATACCATCTGTATTAGCACTTAACACATGAATATTGTGTAACTCTAATTCCTCAACCAACATTAGCATCATTAACTGTCCATTAATAGTAGTTTTAAGTACAGCTAATCTATCATAAAGATTACCATTTTCAAATCCAAGTTTACCATAAACAGAATTAATAACAATCTTTAAAACTAAAGCTAAAGTATCTCTATCAATTCCGTCAACAGTATCTTCATCGCTGTGTTTAACTTCAATTCTTTTATTTTTAAGCCAACCAATAAGATTACAAAAAGCATTAGTATCAAGATGAGCTGGAGCTACTTTATGAGCGGCAATAATACTAGGATACATACTATTAATATCAGCATGAATATAAACATAATCATCGTCATTAAGAACATCGTGTTGACCCCCCGTAGAGGATGGAAATAATTCTCTTCCACTACTCCAAAGTTCAACAGGATTATCTTGACTATGTAAACCTCCAGTTGCAACAGTATAAGTTACATTTCCAATTTTAACTTCTTTACTAAACGCATCTTTATTAACTCTATAAATAGTAATTTTAAGACATTCATCAAGAAAGTCTTGCATAGGTTTAGTTTTGAATTTAATAAAAGGAAAAATAACTTTTTTAAAACTCATAGCAGTTCTTTCAGTTTTCTTACCTTTCCATTGTTCGGGAGCAAGACCACTAAACTTACTATAAAATTTCTCAAAAAGAATATCAGCAGTTTTACTACGACTAGAATTAAGAACATCAACATCATAAGCTTTACTAATAGCATAACGAGATTTAATTTCTTCTGGATAAAGACGAACTATTTCAGCTACAATGAAAACATCATTAAGATTATAATACATCATAGGTTCAATATATTCATCAAGAATAAATCTATCCCATTTATCTACTAGTTTATTAAGCTGTTTAATATTCATTCCTTTAAGATTAGGAATTTCATCATATAGTTCAGCTTCTTTTTCATTAATATCAGGAAGTTCATATTCTAGAAGTTCATACCATTGAAGATTAATTGAAGTTTGTTTTAAACCTTTAGGAACAGGTTTACGTTCACCTGTTTTACTATCTACAACTACACTTGCTTTATTAAGAGCAAATATACGCATTACATCAACACCTGTAAATGGTAGTTTATATTTTCTAAGACTATTAAGATAAAAATCAGTTTTAAATTTATCTTTATCATCTTGACTAGAAATAATAGTTTTACTAGTTTCATATAACTTATTAATAAGTTCTTTCGTACTATTCGTACGCATATAAAAACTAAGTAAAGCAGCAATCATAAGATTATCATAATTGAAATTATTAAATCCATACAAGTCAGTACGAATAATAGTTCCATTAGAATCTTTATAACATCTAGTCTTATTAATATAATCTATCATAGAAAGTAATTGATTATCATCTTTATCTGTTATATAAAAACTATGTTTTTCAACAGTTTCAAGACGAGCTTTAATTTCTTCAACAGATAGTTTTTGAACTAAAGGAATAGCTTTATTATCAGCATTAACACAATCTTTAAATACTTTAAGATAACTATTAATACTAACAAAAGTAACAGAAAAGAAATTTCTTAAAACTTCAACATCATAAGCTATACAATTAATCATTTATATAATTTAATCCATAGTTATTTCTATTTTGATTAACCCAATTAATATCATCAGCAAAACGCTGTTTAAATACATGATAAAGATTATCATCTTTAAATTTAATAAGAGGAGAATAATTACTAAATACATATTTACCGCCAGTAGCCATAAATCTAGGAATATGATTATCACTAATACTACGATAAGCATCACCAAATATAAATAGATACTTATAATTAATTCTAGCTAATTCTTTCCATAGAATATTACGACATTTATTAATAGCAGTAAGATATGTATTATAATTATTAGAACAAGCACATTTAATACTATAAGTCATATACACATCTTCAGTATTATTACGTCCAGAATATTCATCATAAAGATTACCAATATCAGTAAATAATTGATAATCTTCACAATAATTTCTATCACCTCTAGGAAATAGGAAAACAACATCTCCATGAATACTTCCTCTACCACCTTGTATATATTTACCTGTATTAAATATACGATTTGGACATCTAGCACAATCAAGATATTCGTCAACAGTTTTATTTGCCATAAGATAATACTAATTGATTGCTAGCACGAGAACAAGCAACATACAATCTACGAAGCATTTCATCTCTATTAGTATAAGGATGACCATATTTATCATAAATCATATCGTTAATATCTACAAATACATTTTTATAAGTAGAACCTTGTGCCCTATGAGAAGTAATTGCAAAACCATAATCTAAATCTCTACTAAATAAAATCTTACCATTACTATTCGTAATATTAGAAGCGATAAGATATTTACGTTTAAAATCAAAATACTGTTTCCATTTGCTTCCACGTTCAGAACTACTAGCTTTTTTAGCATCATCAATAAGACTAGTCAACTTCTTATAATACATCTGAAATGTATAGTTATCATAATGGTCAATAACAAATAAAGGTTGAGTTATAGCACCACCATGAATAGCTTGAAACTTAATAAGAAATCCTTTAAACTCATAATCATTATCAATTGTATCAACAATATCTTTAACAATATATTCTTCACTATTGTTTATAATAATATCATTAAAAACATTAACAACAGTAGTATAACTCATTATTAAATCATTACGAGTAATAAGACTCTTATCAGCATCTTGAATAATCATATGTCTTACATGGTTATTCCATTGTGCAACACGACTATTAGTATAAGCTATAATACGATACAAATCAATATTTTTAGTATATTCTTCATCATTAAAACAAGTATCAATTAAATCAGAAAATTCAGTTTGACCACAAACATAAAATCCTTTAGTTTCTTCATTATAATCTTGTCTATTTTTAGATATATAATCAAGAAATCTCCATCCATTCTTATTATCTATATCTTCTCGAAGAAGTTTAAGAAGTTTACTAATAGGATTATTATCTCCTTGTCGTACAACCTCTTTAAGATAATAAGTATTACTAGCAATAAGAAAAGCTTGACTAGCTTTCTCATTAACAGGAAAAAGTTGACTAGAATCACCAAGCATTATAACTTTAATCTGAAGCTTCTTACATTTATTACTAATATACTTAACAAGTTTAGCATTAAGCATAGAAGCTTCATCAATAATTAAAACTTTAAGACCATCTAGTTTATCTTTTCCAACAGGATTAAAGGCAGGATTTTCAGGGTCAAAATTTTCAATATTAACATCAAGTCTAAAACCAAACAATGATTGAATTGTATTAACTTCTTTTCCACCAATAGAATTACTAAGAACTCTACAAGCTTTATGTGTAGGAGCAGCACAGCCTATAACACCACCAGACCATTTGCAATTATTAATAACATATTTAATAACAAATGTCTTACCTGTACCTCCAGCACCACAAAGAGCATTAATATATTTCTTCTCATCCCAAGGCTGTGCAAGAAACTCAATAAGTTCATGCACAGCTATTTCTTGGTCTTTAGTAAACTTAATGTTAGTATCTTTTCTATTACTATTAGCAATATTAAGATTACCAATCATTACAATTCGTTGTTTACATCAATAAGATTATTTTTAACTTTATCTTCATATTCTTTCCATTCTTGAAAAGCTAAAATAGTAGATTCACTATCACCACGATTATAACATGTAGTAATATGAAACAATTCCTTAGCAAAAGGCATTTTAACAATTTTACCTTTAGCTATAAGTCCAGCAGCAAAAGGAATATAAAATCTAGTATCAACAGTTTTTCTATTTTCACTATCTCTTATAATTTTAATTCTATGATTATATTCATCTAATCGACGAGCATAAACAACTTTCTTTCCTTTAGTTCTGTAACTTTCACCTGTAATGCTATATAGTTTGCCATTGTATTCTACTTTATAAGTACCATCAATATATCTAATAATACCTTCACATTTAGCAACTATAATAACATATTTATTGACTATTCCTTTCTCTTTGGATTTACCTACAACTCCAAATGAGAATTTAAAGCTAACCATAACATACTACTTTCTTTTAATAGTACGCATACGTTTATCAACAGCACGAGTAATACCTTTAAAAGTATTATCCTCTGCAAATTTAGCTTTACGAGCAGCCTTTTTAGCAGCTTTCTTAGCAGCAATTTCTTCATCACGTTCTTTTTGTTGTTGAATAACATCAACAATCTCAACATGATAACCACAATAATGAGAAAGAAAATCAATCTTACCACTAGTTCCATTACCAATAGAACTATTCTTAGCTACTTTAATAACTTTACTAGCAGAATTGATTCCAATAACAGCGCCAACATTATTAAGTTGACGAACAACAGAAACTTCATCATACTTTCCCATAAGTACTTTACATTTTTAAAGATTAATAAAACAATTATATTTAATAGTTAAAACTATAATAAGTTCAATAATAGTTATATTAGCAGAGCCACTACGCTACGCTCCGTGGCGACCCCCCGTAGAGGATGGAAGCAAGCTAGCATCAACTTTCGCTTTAATACTATCATTAAGTTTATTAAGTTTATCAATAACATTTTCAATCATAAAAATAATGATAAAGTTTACGAATAAGTTCAAATCTAGTATCAGTAATATTATAGATTTTAAATGCTTTGGCAACAAAATCAAAATCACCATATTTAAGTAAAGCATCTATATAATCTTTAATATCACTAAGCCACATAATAGCACTAACAGAATATCTATCACTATCAGTATTAGTAATATATTGACCAATACCTTTAGCAATAGTATCAGCAGTTATATCATTAATAATAAACTTATCAGTAAACCAATTATCTTTTATATACTGTTTATCAGTATATTTATCACGAAAGGCTTTAGATAGTTTATTACATAAATCAATATAAGAATGAGCAGCAGTTCTATTATTATGATTAACAAATTGAACATCTTTAACTTTAAGAGTTAAGTTCATACCACATTCAATAATACGAACTTTAATTTGTTTTTTATCCTCATTAATATATAGAACAATAGCAAGTTTATCTTTCCAATAACCAGTATTCAAAGTAACTATATCATAAAGTTTAACTTTAAATCCAGATGTAATAGTACCATCAATATTCTTATAAGCAATATAATTCATAATAAAACTGTATTAAATTTTTAGTTTAACATTTATTAGCTAGTTATTTTGCCCTATATTGAACTCAATATTAATCGTGATAGATTAATCAGATTATATATGAAAATTCAACAGAGAGCAAAAGAACCGTATCTGTGAATGTATCATGAGCGTAAATAGCTAGTCATTTGTAGCAGCCTCATTATTCTGTTCATTATTCTTACCATCACGTTTAAGACGTTCTTTAAGAATATGTTCAGATACAGAACCAAGTTTACATTCACTAACACAACGACTAACACCTTTAGCATGAGTTACAGTATATACAATAGGATAATTAATATATTTATTATTACCTACTGTACGTTCAACTTTAGTAATTCCAACTTCAGTTACAATACCAACACAAACACCAAGCTTAGTTTGATTATGATATTGATAAGTATATTCCATATAAACTACTTGTCCTTTTTTAAACTTAGCTTGTTCTTCAATGTATCTATCTAATAGACCATCAAAAATAAAAGAATCATAATTATCCATTTTAATTATATATTTAAAGTTAATAATATACATACTAAAAAGCCTAGTACCATCTTCACAGACAATACTAGGCACATCTACAAATACGAAATCATATAAACGAAATGTTTGACACAGACATTGTTATTACTAATTTCACAATCAATAATAACATCATTAACACCAAATCAAATATGACATATAACACTTGGACTATGATAAATATTAATAGCACTATCTTCACAGACCGTACTATTACAAAACCTACAATTTTAGAAATTAAAACGGATAATAACAATATCATAGTTTCGGAGTTCAATTCCTCCATCATCAGCAAGTGAAATAATACTACTATCTTCACAGATAGTAGTATTAGAAATAAAATCAAAAACTTATGTGGGATTATTTAGTAGATTTATTTGCTTTTCTACGTTTAAGTTCAGCATAAATTTCATCATCGCTAAAATTCTTAAACTTATTCTCTTGTTTATTATTATCAACAGATTGATTAACCATTTTAATCATTTCCTTATATTCTGCATTAGAAGTATCAATAATATGTTGAGCAATCAAATTATTAATTTTAGTATTAGCTTCAACAATATTAATAATCATATCTTTAGCATATTTAGGAAAAACAGCAAGAATAGGTTTAAGAATATCTTTATCTTCAATTATACTATCCCAACGATTAATAAGCCAATCAAGTTCAAATCCATCTTCAGTAACAAGTTTAATAATATCTTCTTGAGTTTTACCAAAATCATTAATATATTTTTGTTCTTTAAGAACATATACAAATAAAGCTAAACCTCTAACATATTAGTCTGGAGATAAACCTTTATCTTTAATATCATTAATGAATTTATTAATAAGTTCGCAATCTTCTTTATATTTACAGGTATCACAAGTAATACTATCACAAGATTTACCAAAAACTTCATCAAGAATAACTTTAATATTAATATTTTCCATAATTTTATTTATTTAATCATAATAACCAAAAACATCATTTTCAGGGTCAACAATAGGACTATCATCAACTATTGGCTCCCAAGCAATATCGTCAAAATCTTGACTTAGACATTCTGCATGAATTTCAACACCTTCAACATTATTATTGAAATATGTATCATCTTCAACAAAATAAATATCAGTTCTTTCCATATCTTTATATATAAAATAAACTCCGAGTAGAGGATAGTTATCATCAACGTGTTAACTATAACAAACCCAATAAACAAAATGGATAAAATGGCAAGAACATGAGAATTAGCTTTAACAAGCTCAACAGCACTATCCATCCTCTACGGGGAGTCTATACTACAAACTTAGTTAGCTTCAGAATCTTTATTCTTTTTATGAAGTTCAGTTTCAGTATCAATCATAATACCAATAACTCGTTGACTATCACTAGCAACATCAGCATGAGCTTTAACTAAAGCATCAATGAATAAATCATCTGTATATCTATATTCTCTACGAAGTCCACCATCAGCAGTAACTCTAAACTTATTCCATAAGAAGTCAACATAAGCACCTTTAGAATTACATATTCTTCCATCATCTTCAAGAGTATGAAGAATATTAAGAGAAGTATGGCGTCTAAATGCAGCATTGAATTTAACAATACAAACTACATCAAGAATATGTTGAGGAACATTAATCCCAACAGGAACACCACGTTTATCAGTCTTAGCATCTTTAAAATCATTATCTTCATTAGCTTGACTAACAACAGTAGTTTGTTCTTCCTGTTTACGAACTTTACTTTGTTTCTTCTTCCTAGCTTTATTCTTAGGCTGAACAGTTTCACTACTAACAACAGCATTAACTTGTGTATCTTCTTCAGGAACAACAAGTTTACCTTCTTGTTTAGCTTCTTCTAAACTTTCAGCCATAGTTTTCTTTCTAGGCTTAGATTGAACATTACTAGTAACATTATCAAAATTTACCATAACACTTATAAGTTTAAGATTAATATTATTATCAGTAGCAATATTACTCTACTGAACAACACGACAAATATAATAATTAAATATAATACTCCAAATATATTATAATTTATTTATACTATAATTCTAACTAATAATCAATAGCTATATTAAAATAACTAAAATCATTATAGCAATAGGAATTAACTTACCACGAGTATAATAAATATCAATAGTATCAAGAGTATCATTAGTATAAAGAGAATCAGTAATATCAAGAATATTAAGAATATCATTAGTAATACCACCAGTAATATTAGCATGACTAGTATTAATAGTCATTATAATACTGATAGTATTAATAGTGCTATTATTAGCTAGAACTAATGCTATTGGTCATTATGACTAGAAGTCTTATTAGACTTGATAGTATTGTTAGAGCTAGTCTTAATAACGATTGTATGACTAATCGTCATGACGATAGACGTGGTATAGCTAGAACTGAAACTGATAGAGATAGTCATGACGAATATGACTGAAACTGATAGTGATATAACTAGAGATGATAGAGATGAAATAGTTATAACTAAAGGTTATGAGAGTATAACTAGAAGTTATAAGAGTATAACGAAAAGTTATAGGAGAGAAAGAGAGGGAGTTGGAACAATAGGTTTAGATTGATTATTAGGAGTGTTATTAATAGGATGAAGAGGAGGAAGAGGAATACCAGCAGCTCTAGTTCCTTTAGCATGACCATCTCGACCCTCATCTCCACATTCAACATCATCACAATCACTCTCATCTCCACATTCAACCTCAATTTAACCCTATTTGAACCACATTCAACTCCACCATCTCATTCTCCACGAAATCCACATTCACCACTTTCATCTCCATATCCTCTTTCTCCACATTCAATACCTCTCGTCACTTCTAACTTCACCTCTATAACTTTTTGTTATGAGAGTAAATCTCCATGACCAATATCAGTATAACAAAATGTTATAGGAGTAAATCATCATCAATTTCATTAGTAGAATTATCATCAGTAACTATATTAAATTCATAATTATCAAGACTATCATTAATAATACGAGCGATACCTTTTAATTTACCAGCAATACCAAGTCTGCTCTTATTAACACTATCATATACTTTTGTTATATCATCAGCATTACCATTAGTAGTCATATTAGTAATAGCAAGAAGAATATCAGCATTAGTAGGATGAAGATTAATAAGTTCAATAGAAGTAATAGAATTATCATTCTCAACTTCAATAGTAGTAATAATACGATGTACTTTCATGATGTTTAATATTAGGATAAGACTTATCAGAACTTGCAGCTAGTTCATGATTGACAAGACTTATCAGACTGTTAAGTTCGTTTGCCGCAATCTATTTAATGTCGATAATGAGCATTTCCATGTTGAACACTAGCAACAGCATCAACAAAACTATTGTTGATAACATCAGTGCTACCAACCCGAAGGTCAGTAGCACCATGTTCATTAGAACGGCATGTCGTCATCGTTCATTACAGTAGCAACAAAACTAGCCGCTTTAGCTTTAGCCTCACGCTTGGCAGCAATAGCAGCACGAGCATCGTCCATAATCTGCTTGATAAGTACATTATATGCACCAACAAGAACAGGGTCAGCAGGCTGTTCGATACCTACAATATGATATACATATCGGTCATAATTCACAACATTGTAAAGATTATCTTTACGAGTAAACGGATTACGGTCTTGTACACCAGCAGGTACAAACTGGCAAAGAACTTTAACAGCAACACCAGTCAGATACATACTAGCAAAGCCAGCTTCAGCAGCCTCGCCAACATAGTTGACAAATCTACCGTAGAACTTGTCTTTGCGCATTACAAGCAGTATCTGATTGAATGGCATCTGAACAGCACCAAGCATACCCATTCGATGTGTACCATCAGGCATACTTTGAGCACCTTTGACAGGACTAGCAATAGTAACAAACGCATTGAGATAAGAATTGCCATTACGACCTGTACGTTCTTGACAATCAATATTAGTAATGACAGTAGTCATTACATAACTATGACCATCAGTACAGATGCGTCTAACAACATCATCAATGGTTTCAACTACATTAGCTTGTTCAACACTTGTAGCTTGTTCAGCTACGTTAACATTCTCGGGAGCAGCAGCAGCACCTTGTGCAGCTTGCGCTAAATCTTTAACGTCTGGCATGACTATTAAGTATTTAATTACGCTAATCAGTAGCATTACTGACAGTTGTTTTCGTTTCAACTGCAAAGTATTTAATGTTGATAATGAGCAACATCATCTAGTAGAGATTAATCTCTACTAAGATAACTAACAATAGCCGATAGTATTCCAAATACAACAGCAGTAATCTGTTCATCGCTAGTTGGTTCTACTTTCAATGCTAGTATGATAGCTGGAATCATCAGTATGATTGCAACTAACAACAATGGTTTGTTTGTTCTCATAATGATTAGTGTTAATAGTTAGTAATGTAATGAGATGAATAATCTCAAAATATTTAATGTTGATAATGAGAGCGAGAACTTTACTTTCTCCTAGAACTTGACGGGGGTAGTCAAGTCCAATTTAATGGCCCACCCCTTATACTCACTAGCCTCATCAAAACATTAATATACACTATTTTCACTCTAATTATTACCATTACTATCATTTTCACTATCACTCTCATTATAACTTTTCATTTCATTTTCATTATCGTTACCTTTATTACCTTCATCTTCATTATTTCCATTATCTTCGCCCTCATCTTTATAATTCTCATCATTTTTATCATAATATTTAACTCAGTCTTCACTAATATCTACAACTTCAGTTGCATACAAATCTTTATTCGCAATTACAATACCTTTATCAGTATCATTTTTAAATAAAACAAATTTATCAACTATAAGTCTATCTTTATCATCAAAAGTTTTTATTAATTTAGCTTCACTAATAATATTAATGAGTTTGTTAACATCACCTCTAAATATATAAATAGGATTAACAACATAAATATTTTGTAAATTAGTTCTTTTAATAATATTTTCATCTTCAAGATAAGCAATAGCATTATAATAATCTCTATAATTAGGTTTAACTAAACCATAACCTTTAATTAAATCATGAGAAATATAAATAACATTACTATTAAATTTAATATTTTCAGCAATATAACCAATAAAAGAAATAATAACAGCATATCTATTCTTTCTTATTATATCCCAAACTCTCATACCAATAGTAACAAAATTACGTTTAATACCAACTTCTTTGCTAAGATGATAACCATTATCAAATTCAGCAACTATACCAGTTCTGATACTTTTATTATAACTAAAAGGATTAGCAACAACAAGTCTTTGTTTTTCAAATTCTTCTAAACAATCAGCATTATAACAAACATCATTAACAAGTTTATTATAAACTTTAGTAGGTTTAAAATCTTCTTTAAAAGTCATAACAATAATAGTATTAAGTTTAACATAAAAATATATTACTCTAGGAAATGTCGAAATCTATTCCATGTATGGTATAAATATAGCAAATAAATAGCGAAATCTATTCCATGTATGGTATAAATTAGTATTTATAACTTATTGATAATCAAGTAATTATAAGTTAGCAATAGTATCTATATAGATATATTATATATAATATTTAATATAATCAGCATTAATAGATTCACTGTGACCCGCTCCGAGCTTCGCTCTCCGCTCAACTCCCCGTGGAGGATGAATACAATCAGTATCAATCACATCAAGTTAATCAATACTATAATCAATATCATTATCTCTATTAATATCATTAATACTAATATGATTAAGTCTAACTCATCTCCATCCTCCACGGGGAGTATGACTTGCATATTTATAATCATATAATCCTCTATGATGTAAATGTTAAAAATAGTTTTTCTCTTGGTAGATTCATTCAAACTCTTACATTTGCTAAAAACAATTAAGTTATGGGTAAAGATAAAAGTGAAACTAAACCTAAATACACTAGAGAATTTCATAGTGGAGAAAGGAATAAAAAAGAAGTTAAAGTTCCTAGTAAACTTAAACTTGGAAATATTGGTATTGATAGTATTATTAAAACTAAATAATTTAGTGTTATGATTAAAGTTGAAAGTAAATTTAAAGATTTTGGTATTCAAATACCTACTGACATTAGCGAAATAACAAGTGAAGCACTTGACGCTATTCTTACTAATGTAGTTATTGCTAAACACTATTGTGTTGTTGCTCTTTGTCAAAATGAAAGTTTGTTTGGTGTTATTAATAATAAAGTTAGTACAGTTGAGGTTATGCCAATTATTGCTAAAATTAGTAAAGAAGATGCTGAACTTATTGGTATGAATCAAATGGATAAGATTATTATTGACCGTTCTACTCTTGAACGTGGTTATCATCTTTATCTTAAACATAATGTTCTTAGTCCTCAATTTGTTAATAAGTATATTACTAATGATACTGAATTAACTCGTTCTATTACTGTTGGTACTTTTGGACAAAATCAAGGATATAAAAAAGGACAAAAAGTTTGGTTTGTTGAATTTAAAGTTATAGCTATTAATGATTTAAGAGCTGCTATTACTGATAAACATAAAGCTATTAATCCTTTTGTTTATCATTCTGCTGAAAAAGCTAATTAGCCATTTCGTCTAAATAATCGAACTCTTCTTAGAACTACTTATGTATAATTTAAAATTATAGGTACTTGTGTTCTTGTTTATAGTAGTAATCTAAGAAGAGTTCTTAAACTTTCAATTATGGATTTTAAGACTAATACTAGTTTTAATATTGCTAATACTAGTTCTCATGAAGATTTTGATGATGATTATATTCTTATTTATAAAGATATAAATAATATATTAGATGATATTGGATTTCAAGGTGATGATAGAATACTTTGTAAATCTATTATTGAAAGTCTTGAAAAAGAAGCTAGTATTAATATACGAAAAGATAAATGTGTTGCTATTCCTCATATTGGTACTATTCAAAAGAATTGGTATCGTTCCAAACTTATTAGTCATTATAAAGACTTTAAAGAAGCTAGAAAAACTATGACTAGAGAAGAGTATAAAGAATATACTGCTAAAGTTATGGAAGAAGAAAAGCAAAAACATTATGAAGAAGAAGAAAAGATTAAGACTGAACTTAAGTTTAAAAAGAAACTTCTTCCTATTTGGATTAAACTAAGTAAAAAACATAGTGCTGCTTATGCTAATCTTTGGCTATATGCTATGGGTAAACTTGAAATTATTGAATTTGATGAAGAAGTAGAAGAAATATATGAACGGTTTGGAATTGGATTGGATGCTGACCATAGATGAAACTGGTATGCCAAAAGCTCCTACACTTAAACAACTTCTTGATAGAGATGTTAGTCTTTTATATACAAGAGATAAATCTCCTAATAAAGAGATGTATATTAAAGAAGTTGGAGTTATTTATTATCTTGGTGACCCTAAAGGTCCGTGTCTACAAGAAGGTCTTAGTGAAAAAGAAGCTCTTAAGAAAGCTATTGAGAATTTTGATTTACCTAAAAATTATCAACCTGATGTTCTTGTTTGGAAACTTATTAAAAGATATTATAATCAAAAAGCTGGTGCAGGTATGGAAGCTGTACTTAATATTAAGCGTGGTATTCATAATGTTGCTCTAGCTGCTAGCAAGTTAAATGAATTGTTGAATGACAAGTTATCTGATGGTGCTAGTCTAGAAGATGTTCCAGTTGTTATTGGTTATATGAAACAAATTAATGATTTAGCTAATCAGTTTCCAAACACGATTAAAGCTCTTAATGTAGCTGAAGAAAATCTTCTGTATGAACAAGAGAATGTTGCTGGTAGAGGTGGAGTTGAAATTACTAGTAGTATGATTGAAGAATAAGCTGATGTTGAATCTACTTCATCCTCCACGGGGAGTCTAGCGTAGGCACGTAGTGCCGAAGCGGGTCCAAGCTAGTGTTGAACTTAATAATATTAATATGGAACTTAAAGATAAAAGATATAATGATATTAGACTTATTTTTCATGAAGAAGAACATAGTTATGCAGATACTTTAAATAATAGCTATATTAGTACAACTCAAATTCTTCATCAATATCAACCTAAATTTGATAAGAACTATTGGTTGAGAAAGAAGTCTAAAGAACTAGGAATAAGTGAGAAGAAACTAGAGGAACAATGGTCAACTATTACTAAAGAAGCTTGTGAACGTGGAACTAATACTCATAATGGTCTTGAAGATGGTGTTAAAGGAGCATCTATGTTTCAACAAGCTATTAATTATCTTGATAAACGTGAAGATGGTGTAATGGTTACTATTGCTGATATTCCAAATTTTGGTGCTAGTTATAAATTACTTAATCTTAAAGATTTTATTGAACTTACTAATAATCGTTATCCTCTTATTTATGATGCGTTTAAAATGTACACTGAAAGAGGATATAAGATTTATAGTGAGATTGGTATGTTTCTTATAGATTGGTTAATTAGTGGAACTATTGATATTCTTCTAGTTAATGAAGATACTAATTGTGCTGTTGTGGGTGATTGGAAAACTAATCGTGGCGGATTAAGATTTAGTAGTGGTTATTATAAGAAAGATAAAACAGTTAAACCCGCACAACAAACTAATGTTTGGGTTGATAAAGATGAACGACTTTTAGCTCCTCTTAATCATCTTCCTAATTGTAATGGTGCTATATATAATCTTCAACTTAGTATGTATGCTTTTGCTGTTGAATATATACTTGGTTTAACTATTAAAGGTATTTGGTTATGTCATATTGATAGTGATTTTGAACTTAATGAATATGGTATGCCAAAAAGATTTTCTGATGGTCTTTATCATATTAAAGAAAATCCTATTGAAACTACTAAGTTTTTTACTATGAATTATCTACGTGATGATATTAATAAAGTTCTTAAAGATAGAGAATTACAAATTAAAGCTAGTGGTGTTCAAACTCAATTTAAACTTGCTATATGAAATTAAATAAAGATAATTTAGTTGGAGTAATTATTGGATTTATAGTTTTAGTTATATTTGCTATTTGTTTATCTAGTGGATGTGCTAAACGTATTACTCCTGTTCCTGAAATTAGATATGTGCCTGTTACTGATTCTACTGCTGTTAATGAATTAGTTCTTACTAAAGAGTTACTTCGTAGAACTCAAGATTCTCTTAATTCTTATAAGTCTGATACTACTATTAGTGCTGATTATTTTATTGCTAAATATAAGCTTGAACGTATCAGATATTATAATGATATTGCTAGTAAAGGAAATAATATTAAATTTCTTAGAGGTTGGATTAATAGAGTTCTTAATGAATAATAAGCTATGTATATAATTAAACATGAAGGTAATATTAGATTAGTTGCTAACTGTCGTAAAAATAATAGAGAAATTAGTTTTATAAATTATAAAGTACAAATTAAAGTTCTATTATTTTGGGCTACTATTAAAAGTTTTAATGAAGACGATTATGCCGATGCTTGTGATTGTTTTCGTTATTGTACTAATCCTTATAAATATTAAATTATGGCTAACTTTGGAGATGCTTTTAAAAAACTTTCTATTAAAGAAGGTGGATATGTAAATGATAAAGATGATGCTGGTGGAGAAACTTATAGAGGTATCAGTCGTAAATATAATCCTACTTGGCAAGGTTGGACTATGATTGATTCTTATAAGAAACATTATATTGTTGGTAGTAAAGAGTTTAAGTCTAAACTTGATAATGATGTTCAGCTTCAGAAACTTGTTTGGGAAAAGTATAAAATAGGTTATTGGGATGTATTTGAACTTGATGATTTTAATAGTCAGAGAGTTGCTGAACAATTATTTGATACTAACGTGAATTGTGGTCAAGTTGCAGCTATCAAGATGGCTCAAAGAGTTCTTGGTCTTAAAGAAACTGGTAGATGGAACCTTGATTTACTTAATAAACTTATAGAAATAAAAGATTAACTTAATACTGTATAGAGTCATGAAGAAGATGCTGATAGCAATATTTATAATAGCGATTATTAATTTATGTGTTACTCTGTATTTATCAATAAGTCGTTTTAGTGTAGAAGTCAATTCATATAATAAAAGTGACACTGCTATTAATCATGTTCGGATTGATTCTATACAGTTAGTTATAACTGAAAGAGAAAGTGTAGTTTATAAACTTAAAGAACATGAAAAAGATATTGAAGATAAAGTTATTAGTCTTAATGACAGTGCTACTTGGGAGTTATTCAAGAAGTTGGTGTCAGAGTGAGATTGATAATGTAGTGCATCCTCCACGGGGAGTCAACACTACTGATACAACTATTCTTGTTCCTATTAATATGATTAAGATTGCTAATACTAAGATTATCAAAGCTAAACTTTATAAAGATATTATTGATGAACAAGATAGTATAATTAATCTTCATAAGATTAAATATAATGCTCTTTATAAAGAAGTTGAAACTTTACAAAATAATCTTGATAATAGTAATAAAGTAAATGATAATTTAAATAAGTCTATTGAACGTATTAAACGTAAGAATAGATATTTGGTAAGCGGTGGTGCTGTTTGCGCTATCGCTTTTGTTGTTTGTTTACTAGTTAAATAAAATATTATGGCTGATGGTAAATATCCTTTTCTAGAATACATTGAAGAACCTGATAAAGAGAAAAAGTATAAGAAAGCTAGTGATTGTGGATGGTATGACCCTCATAATAACTTTTTAATTGGAGATAGTGGTGGTTTTCTTTTAAATATTAGACCTGGCAAATTTGTTAATACTGAACTTTTTAATGAAGCTGCTAGAACATATCAAGCCACAGGTAAATATACTCAATTTAAAGTTGATAGTATTCCTCATAGACAATTTAGACGTAGAGAATGTGATAGACGACGTAATGGTTTTTCTGCTCCTTGTTGGCAAAATCCGGATGGAAGTATAGAAGATGTTTGGATAACAGGTGGTCATTATAATTTTCTTAATTATACTCGTATGGAACGTACAGATGAGTCATCTGTTATTGTTACTGAACATGGAGCTACTGCTAAAAAGATTTATAGTTTTCCTAGTTTTATTGATGCTCAATTTTGGACTTGGCAAATTATAGAATTTTGTAGACGTAATGGTTTACATCTTATTATTGATAAAACTCGACGTGGAGGTTTTTCTTATATTATGGCTGCTGATAGTTCTAATGAAGTTAACTTATCTAAACATAAAGTTGTTATTCATGTTGCAGCTGATAATAAATATTTAATTAAACAAGGAGGTTTAAGTGATTTTGCTGTTAATAACTTAAAGTTCTTTGAAGAGAAAACTCCATTTAAAAGAGGAATATTTAGTCCTACTACTGATAGTTTTAAACTTGGTTATCGTATGAAAAATGGAGTTGAAGCTGATGATAGTTGGTCTAGTTCTCTTTTAAGCGTTAGTGCTAATAATAATCCAGACTGTGCTATTGGTAAAGATGCTGTTACAATTAAAGTTGAAGAGCTATCTACAATGCAGAATTTTGATGAGTTTATGAATGTAACTGAACCTACAATGACTGTTGGTACTCGTACTACTGGTACTCTTATGGCTTGGGGAACTGCTACCGCTGCTAATATGCAAATATTTGAACAAAACTTTTATAATCCTAGAGCATTTGGATTTATGGCTTTTGAAAATGTTTTTGATAATGATGCTCGTAATGAAGTTTGTGGATTTTTTAAATCTTATGCTTGGGGTCTTGAAGGGGAAATAGATGGAGTTAAAGGATTTGATGAAGATGGAAATAGTAATCTACGAATAGGACTTCAGCTTGCAGCACGAGAAAGAACTGAAAAGAAAAAGACTGCTAAGACTTTTGCAGAATATCTTAATTATCTTGGTCAACGTGCTTTATTCCCTGCTGAATCTTTTAGTAGTGCTAGTGAAAATATATTTAGTAGTGAAGCTCTTAATAAGTTTGAAGATAAACTTCGAGTTGATAATAGTTATAAGTTTTATACTGATGGTGAACTATTTGAAGATGGAACTAAAAAGATTTATTTTAAATCTAATGCCCGTATAAGAATTGAAAATCCTGATATGAAAACTTATGATTATATTCAAGGAGTTCCTAGACGTGGTAACGAAGACCCTCATGGTTGTATAAGAGTTTGGTTTGCTCCAGAATATGAAGAAACATATATTAATGATAGACTTGTAAGAAGTATTCTTCCTGGTACTTATGTTGCAGTTTATGACCCTGTTGGTATTGATAAAGATAAAAAAGAAATTACTGATAGACATTCTCATAATAGTATATTTGTTATTGAAATGCCTAGAGAACGTAATGGATTTAAACCTAAGTTATGTGCTGCATATTATGGACGTACTGAACGACTAGAAGAAGCTGATGAAAAGTTTTATCGACTATGTAAATGGTATAATTGTATTGGTACTGGACTTGTAGAAATAAATCGTGGCGAAACTGTTTCTAATTTTCGTAAATGGAAAGCTACTAAATATCTAGGTTATGAACCTTTATATGTTTGGGATTCTGCTGTTAAAGAAAAAGTTAGTACTAGTTATGGTTATAATATTGGTAGTGGTCCTAAGAAACTAGATGGTCTTCGACTTCTTAAAGAGTTCTTATATGAAGTTATTGGTAAGAATGAATTTGGAGAAGATATTTATGTTTTTGAAAGATTTCTTGATTATCAAACAATTCTTGAACTTAAAAAGTTTAATGCTGAAGGTAACTTTGACCGTATATCTAGTCTTATACTTTTAGGTATATATTGGAAATCTATTGATATTAAAGGTAAACGAGAACTTGCTAGTCGTAAGAAAGTTATAGAAGATAATGATAAAACAGATATTTTTAATAGACAATGGTTTTAAGATTAAACAAATAAAGATATGTATAATTTTGGTAGACTTGATTTTCCTAATCAGCATGTTAGTTATGCTGAAAAACAAGAAGTTGATTGGTATGCTAAATGTTGTGATTACGTTATAGAAGCTGGTATTGCTTGTAAAGCTGATTTTAATGTAGAAGAAAAGTTTAATATACTTCTTGGTAATATTCCTAGAGAATATTATAGAAAAACTCTTAATCCTTATAATGAGAAAGATGAAAATCTAACTCGTTTTCCAGCTACTATGCGTAATTATGATATGATGAAAGGTATTATTAGAAGATATATTGGTGAATATATTAAGAATCCACATGATTTTATTGTTGGAGCTAATAATCCAGAAGTTGTATTTGCTAGAGATGCTGAACTTGGTAAACAAATTATGATGCTTGCTGAACAAGCTGTTGCTAAAAAGATACAAGAAAGTTATATGCAGTTTGTTAATGAAGGTAATAATCCTGAACAATTTAATCCTGAACAAGCTGTTGATATTGAAGCTTTTATTAAAGAATTTAATGAAAATTTTATTGATGACATTAGTGCACAAGGACAAGATTTAATTAATGTTATTGATGACCTTACTGATGCTTTTACTATATATGCTAGAGCTTATTTTGAATTTGTTGCTTTTGGAGCTTGTTATACATATAGAGATGTTGTAGGTAATCAATTAATTAAACGTGTTGTTAGTGTTAGAGATGCTTTTCCTGTTCCTAACGATAATATGTTTGCAGAAGATTATGATATGTTTGCTGAACGTCGTATGTTGACTAAACAACAAATTATAGATGAATTTTATGAATATCTTTCTGAAAAAGAACGTGAAGCTCTTGATACATATTATCAATATAGTGCTACTACTTCTAGCGATAAAGCACTTTTAAATTGGGATAAGTATATGTATTATTTTGGTGATATATGTAGTAAATTTAATAAAGATGATTTGCAACATATTAAGAACACTAATATAATGGCTCGTGATGCTAATAATGGTTTATTTGAAGTTTGGCATACTGTTTGGAGAGGTGAAATAAAAGAAGGTATTCTTACATATAGTAATGGAGCATTTGTTACAACAAGAATTGTTGATGAAACTTATCAGCTTAACCCTGCTGGTGGTGATATTAGTATTGAATGGGTGTGGCGTCCACAAGTTTATGAGAGCGTTAGAATTGGCTCTCGTGCTACAAGTATATATCCTTATAAGGCTCGTCCTATTGCTTACAATAGGAATGGTAAACTTCCTTATAATGGTATTGCAGAACTTTTGCCGGGTTTTGGAAGATTTAGTGTTGTAGATACAGTTATTCCTTATCAAGTATTTCGTAATATAGTTTCTTATCATAGAGAAATGGCTATTGCTAAAAATAAGATGAATGTTCTTATGATTGCTAAATCTCTTCTTGGTAAAAAACCTGCTGAAACTATATATCGTATGGCTGCTGATGGAGTGCTTTATATTGATGATGAAGATGACGCTAACCTTGTTAAAGCACAAAATGTTCGATATCTTGAAAGTCGTATGAATAATTATATTACTGAACTTGGACAACTTATTCAAGAGATTGAACAGACTGCTAAGATGGAATGCGATATGACTCCTCAACGTTATGGAGAGATTGCTAATAGTGCTGGTAAAGGAGTAACAGATGAAGCTGTTATTCGTGGAAGTATGGGTTCTGTTATTATCGAATTTATATTTGATAAAATGAGAGAACGAGATTATCAAGCTGAAATGGATTATACTAAACTTGCTTGGATTGATGGTCTTAATACTTCTTATAAAACTAAAGATGGTGATATTAGATATTTAAATCTTGATGTTAATAATCATATTTTTGCTAATTATATTGTTACTTGTAAAACTTCTGTTAAAGAACGTGAGAAACTTGAACAATATAAACAATTTGCATTTAGTGCTGCTCAAAACGGTAATATGGATATGGCTAATGCTGCTATACGTGGAGATAATGTTGCTCAAATTAGTAAACTTATTGATAAATATCAAAATATTCAAAGAGAGCATGAGCTCGATATTGAACGTGTTTCTCAACAAACAGAACAACTTCGTCAACAATTTGAACTTGCTAAAATTGATAGAAAAGCAGAACAAGATAGAGAAACTATTAGAGTTGAAAAATATCTTGATGGTCAAATTGAAGCTATGAAAGCAAATGCTAATATTATGAGTTTTGATAATGGTCTTAGTGATGCTGAAAAGAGTCAAGCTGAAGAACGTATGGAAAATGCTAGACTTAATCTTGAACGTAGTAAACTTAGTTTAGATGCTCAAAAGACTTCTGTTGAAGCGCAACTTAAAGAAAAAGAATTAGCTGTTAAACTTAAAGAAAGTGATGATAAAGTCAAGATTGCAAAAACGAATAAAAATCGTTATGATAGTAAAAGTAAATAATCGGCTGTACTTCTAAATTTTGTTCATAATAGGGCTGGACTTGCTTGTGAAAGTAGGTTCAGCCCATTTTCATTTTTCTTTACACCACATGAGCCATTTTAAGCTCATTTTAAGCACTTTATTCATTTCGTGATAGATTAATCATTATGATAAAATTTGATTCATACACGGCTTCTCTGAAAGCGACAGGTTAGGTTATCAGTAATAAATATTCTAGTTAGCAATAGTATGTTAGTCGGAAAATCGGCTTAAAGGTGAACATATTTTAACGATACAAGTAAAACTCGTATTATTATTATAGTTTATATTTGTGATATAGTAATTAATTAAAAACAAAGAGTTATGCCTAATTTTGATAGTTTTGGTTTTAATGGTGAAACATCTAATGGTGATGGAAAACCTACTGACGACATTACAGACCTTGATACAGGTAAAACAGGGCAGTTAGATGCTGATGGTAATTCTATTGATGATATTACTAATAATGGTAATGGAGATGGGAATAGTGATTCTAATGCTAATAAAGATAACCAATCTTCATCCTCCACGGGGGGTAAGCCTAATGACAAAGCGAATGACGCTGATGTTGAACATGGTTTAGAAGAAGGTACTATTATCGAAGATGGAGATAATAAATATACTGTTGATAAAGACGGTAATCTTATTGACGATAAAGGTAATATTTTTAAAGCTAAAAATGAAGTTGCTGCTTATCTTAAAGAATTTGAAGTAGAAGATACTAAAGAAGAAAATACTATTGATATTAAATCGATTCAAGAACTTGTAGGTGTTTCTGTTACTTCAGAAGATGGTAAACCAGTTGCTTTTGATAATACTCCTCAAGGAGTTGCAAGTTATATTCAATCCGTTATTGATTTAAAACGTGATGAATTTGCTCAAGCTGGTGTTAATAAGTTATTTGAAGATTATCCTATCGTTGGTGATTTTCTTAATTATTATGTTGCAAATGGTAATTCATTTGAAGGCTTTGGTGAACTTCGAGATAGAAGCGGTATTGAAGTAGATGAAAATAATGTAAGTCAACAAGAAGCTATTGTTCGTGAGGCGTTTAAGGAATTTAATCGTCGTGGTAATGTTGATAAGTATATTCAATATCTTAAAGATAGTAATGAACTTTTCAATGTTGCTAAAGAAGAACTTGAAGCTCTTCAGAAAGCTGATAACGAAATGCGTGAAGCTAATGCTAAAGAAGCTATGCGAGTTAAAGCAGAAGAAGAGAAACAACTTGTGGAATTTTGGAATGGAGTTAAAGAATGTATTGATAAACGACAAATTGCTGGTTATCGTATTCCTGAAACTGTTATTATTGAACGTAATGGAAAACAAATTTCTACTACTCCAGAAGATTTCTTCAATTATGTTTATCAAGTTGATGATAAAGGACTTTCTCGTTATGAAAATGATTTAATGAAGTTATCTCCTGCTGAAAGACGCGATGAAGAACTGCTTAAGGCTTGGCTTAAATATACAGGTAAAGGTTATGATAGTTTGATAGAAATGGCTGTTTCTGATAAAGAAGCTAAAAAGTTGAAACTTACTGCTAGTCAACGTAAATCTACAAAAGGAGCTATTAAAATAACTAAACCTGACAGTAAAAAAGACGTTCTGAAAGATGAGCGTTTTGGTTATTAACATAATAGTAAATTTGTAGATGAAAACATTACGTGTTATTGGACAAACTCGTTATGAAGATAGAGGTTATTCTAATGAAGAATCAATTGCTTATCTTCAACTTCAAAAGCCAGAAGAAATTAATAGTTTTCTGACTTATAATTATGGTATGGATGATGACCGTTTTCCTTTAAGTTTTATTACTGAAGGTCAAGGTAGTCGTGGTATTAAAGATGTTGCTACTGTACAATGGACTTGGAAAACTATGGGTCGTATGAAGTTTACAGACTTTGTAACTTACTTTAATACTGCTGTTACTAAACCGGGTCAAAATGGTAGTGAATTTGAAGTTCACTTTTCTACTCATTGGTTTATTGAACAACATGGTCTTACTGCTCCCGATGGTGTTACTCAAGTTCGTATTCAGAAAGACTTAGGTGAATCTGCTTATGGTTATGCTTATCTTCTGAAACTTACTTCTCCTAATCCTGATGCTTATGTTGACCCTCAATGGTTGGCTAAAGGTATGTATTGGGCAATGAGTGCTCCTACTGTTTCTGAATCTTATTCTAAAGGTAACAGAAGCAATACTATGGGTCCTGCTGGAATGACTTCTCAACTTGAGTTTTATCGTTATTCTAAAGAAATAGCTGGTAATCTTGCTAATGTTGTTACTCAATATCAATTCCAAAATGATAATGGTGGTACTTCTAATCTTTGGATTAACGAAGAGATGCGACAGTTCAACTTGCACATGAGAGTAATGAACGAAGAACGTTTGTGGAAGTCTGAATATAATCGTTTGCCTGATGGTACTATTCCTTTGAAAGACCATGATAATGGTAAACCTATTCCTCGTACTGCTGGTATGTTAGAAATTTGTCGTGAATCTAACTACGATACTTATGGTGAAGTTCTGACTCTTAACAAACTTGAACGTACAGTTGGTGATGTTCTTGACCGTGATACTCAAGATGGAGATAAGAAAGTTGTTCTTATGGGCGGTAAAGGATTTATTCGTGACTTTGAAATGGCTATCAGAACTGATGCTAAAGAAAACGGATTTATTACTCCTCTTGGTGAAAAGATGATTCAAGATAATGGTGATGGTCTTTCTTATGGACGTTACTTTAATAAGTATAAAACTCCAGATGGATATACTATTACTGTTATTCATAATGCTTATTTCGATAAGGGTACTGATGCTGAAGCTGCTAAGCAAAATGGTATGATTCATCCTACTACTGGCTTGCCTATTACTTCTCATCAAGCTGCTTTGATTGATATGAGTAATTATAAAGGTAATCAGAATGTTCGTATAGTACGTCAAAAAGGACAGGCTTATAAAGCTAAAGTTATTGAAGGTATGACTGATATTCCTGCTTGCTGGGGATTGCCTAATACTAATCATGCAGCTACTGAAATTGATATGGCTCGTTATGAAGTTAAAGGCTCTATTGGTTTGCAGGTAGATAATACCACTAAGATGTTCTTATTGAAATGTGTATTATAATCATTTAAAAGAAGCTATTTAAGATATGGATTTTAACAAAGTAAATGAAGCTAATAAAGCAGGAGAAAATACTCCTGCTGCTTCTAATATAAATACAGATAAACAGGTTATACCCCCCGTAGAGGATGGAGTAGATAAACAGCCTGCTAATACAGTAGGATTTAGAGATGAAAGTCTTGATGAACCTTATACTGAAAAACGAACTATTACTATTAATTTAGTTACTAATTATTCATTATATCGTAGAGTTAATGATAAAACATTACCTAAACGAATGGATAAAATTGGTAGTTGTGTTCGTAGTTCTCGTACTCTTTCTTCTAATAAAGGTGAGATTGAATCTTATTTTCCTGCTTTAATTGGTCTTGCTCCTAATAATGAAAACTTTATTTCACGGGTTAAGGCTTATCTTAATAATATTAGTGTTTCAGTTGATGAACTAGGTAAGACTTTTGATATTTCTTTCTTTTGGAATCGTAAACGAGATTATCTTCGTTTTAGAGCTGAAGAAGAAGCTATTGAAACTGCTTATATGAATAGTGACCGTAAAGGAGTTAAAGAACTTAGAGAAGCTCTTGAAGCTAAAATTACTAAGTTAAATCTTCTTGAAAGTGAAAAGTATAAATATGGTTATCCTATTGTTCTTGATGATTATCTAATTTATCGTCATTGTTTATTATATAAAGATGTAGCTAAAGATATTGCTCTTATTAATTCTGACCCATCTATTAGATTTTATTTTAAAGATGACCAAAGAGAAGCTGAGCGTCTTGCTAAACATCGTCAGGAAATTAATTCTGCTAAAGGTAATTATGTTAAACTTCTCACGAATAGTGATTTGTTTGATGCTGTATTTATTCAATACTGTGTTGCCAATAATATTAATATTCCTAATGGTATGGCTATGGATATTGTTGATAAACAATCTCATCTTGATAAATTTAGTACAAATGAACCTGCTAAGTTTAATAAACTTTGCAATGATAAAGATATTACTATTAAATCTTTAATTGAGGTTCTTATTTCTCGTGGAGAATTTATCAGAGCAATTCATAATCAGAATATTACTACTCCTGATGGTGAGTTCATTGGTGCTAATGTTAAGGAAGCTGTTACATGGTTTAAGAATCCTACTAATAGTGCTCTTGTTAGTGCTTATAAAAATAAACTTAAAAACATTTGATTATGAACATTGGGGAGATGCACGTGACGTTCAGAGAACTGGCACAACAGATGGGTATGCAGACCGTTCGTGCTATTCTCATGGAAGATATAGATATTTGTCTTAATGCTGCTATAATTGAAAAAGCTAGAAATGTAATAGTAGAAAACGTCGGACCTGTTCCTTATAATGATAAGGTTGCTCGACAAAATGCTTCTATTAGTCCTGTTAATGCTCTTAGAACTTTATACACAGCGGGTACTGTTAACAGCGGAGATATTACAGGTGGTGGAACAGAAGTTGACCCTTATAAAATTAACATTGATAGCGACGGAATAATGCTATATACAGGCTTTCAAGTTAGTTATAATGGCAAGACAATTTATGATTGCAGAATTATTGAAGCTGAAGATTTAGGTCAAACGCTAAGAGATTTCTGTAATCGTGCTGCGAAAGATGCTCCGATAGTTACTATATTTGGAGATGAATCTGGTATCAATGTTGATATATATACTGGACGTAATAATACAGTTAAACCTCAATTAGTTAAATATCTTTATATCAAAGAACCTGCTAAAGTTAAGTTTGATGAAGATAGAGAAGAAGATTGGGTTAATTGTGATTTACCTCCTTATTTACATATGGAAATAGTTATGCGTGCAGTACAGATTTATCTTGCTAGTATTGGTGCTACTTCTAATGGAGCTGATAAACAAAGTTAAACTCTAAATTAAATTAAAAATGAGACAGTTTTTGTTAGCGGGCAATGTCGCTTATGGAGCGAGCTTACCTCTTGCTGCTGGAGCGGTTGCTTTTACTTATCTTGCTAATGGCAAGGAAACGATTGACGCTGACGGTACTAAGATTACCGATAAGTTTTACATTAATCTTGGTCGTGAAGCAAATGGTCCAGTAGTTCTTCCAGCTTATAAGAAACATCTTACTTTTGTTAAAGGTGTTTATCAGGCTGCTACTACTTTCTCTGCTAATCTTACTATCGGAGATGTAAATGCTTATTCTGATTATTCTATTATGATTGTGAAAAAAGGATTAAAGTTCAATGAACGTAATCGTTGGACTGCTACCATTCATACTGGTCTTAATCCTACTGCAAATGATGTAGCGCAGAAATTAGCTAATCAGATTAATAACAATACTATTGGTCATGGTATTAAAGCAACAGTTGCTGATGCTAAAATTACTTTAACTGCTGAGTCTAAAGGTATTGATTATGAAATTCTTGGAGCTGATGAATTAGTTGGTATTGAAGTCACAGTTACAGCTACTGGTTTTCCTGCATATGGAGATGCGGCTTATATTACTGATTTGGCTAATAAAGCTGCTGCCGATGCTGGTATCGAATATACTTATCGAGATACTTATACTGAACTGTATCCTACATATCCGCTTAATCCTTTGAAACAACCTGATAGTGCAGATGCTGGATATACTATCTTTACGCTTCGTTTTGCTGTTCCACGTGAAATGAAAACTAGAGATGAAGTTGTTCATCAGATTGTACAAATAGCGTTCCCTACTGGAGCTACTGCTATTGCAACTGTTGAAACTATCCTTAAAGCTATTGCTACTGAAGAAAAAGCATAACCTATTACCCGACTCGATTAGGTAAATATTAGGTAATATTAATCGAATAGGGGCTATTGGTATTAGCATTAGTGTTGATACTGATAGTCCCTATTCTTGTATCTATAAAAATGGAATTAATTCAAAATGCCTTTGAACAAGGTCTTATTCCCGGTATTGTTATTGTTATTTATCTTATAATTAATAAGATAATTGATAATAACAAAAGAAATCCTTTAGATGATATTGCCAAACTTCTTAATATAGTTACTAGAGATATTATTGAAAAAGATAGAGAAAAATCTAAAGCTGTTATTTCTATTACTATGGTTAATGCAGCTTCGGAATGTGCAAAGTTTGTTGCTTCAACTATTATTACTAATAATGTTGATAATAATCGTGACCAAATAGAATATAACGCTAGACATTTAGTTAATAGTGTTTATTATGATGCTTATTCTAAACTTAATATGTATCGTGGTGATGAAGATTATCTTAGTCATTATATGAAAGAAGAATGGAAAGAAGATATTTATGGTGATATTATAAATATTGTCTATAATAAAAATCTTGATTCTAATCAACGTATTCTTGCGTTTAATAAACGTATTGATATTAGAGTTAATGATTATACTGCTTATATTATTAATAAGGCATTTAAATAAGATGATATTATGATAAGAGGTTATATTAATAATCCAAAACAGCTATCGAAAGAGATGCAATTGCGTATCGCAAGCATGGCTGAAAAACAGGTGAGAATAGCAGAATTAGGCTTCCCATTGAACGAAAAAAATTGGTGCAAACTAACACAAGGACAAATTTTAATTCAAGCACTAGAAGCCTTAGAATTGCTTTCTGATGAGCAACAAAAATCAATTATTAATTCATACAATAACTTGATGATAGAATGAGTGAACAAATAGATGATAATTATGTTAATGGTGTCTATGTAAAAGCTGATGGAACTGAACAAGTTGAGATTAATCCTCAATATGTTTATATGACTGTTCCTAGCAAATATGTTTGTGTTTATCATAAACTATTAGTTCTTATGGCACAATATGGACTTGATATGCTTAATGATTGTTCTGCTACTTGTAAAGGTAATAATAAAAATATTGTTACTTGTTGGAATATGTTTCAATCTGCTATGGCAGCATATCAACTTGGTCAAGATAAACTTGCTGAAACTCTTCTTAAATATATTAAAGGTCAACTTAATATTATTTATGAAGGTAGTGAACAAGTTCAGTATAGTGGTTCTATTACGCTTCCTGTTGATGAAGAAGGTAAAATTCATGCAATAGTTAGTTGTGGAGATGCTCCTAAATTTTATGTTGACTCTGAAACTGGTAAACTTTGGGAGAAGAAAGAAGAAGGCAAAGAATATAATGAAACTTATAGTCTTAGTGATGTTGATTATGATAATGAATAATGTGAATGTGTTCCATCCTCTACGGGGGGTCTACACTATGAATTTAGTAAACCTAGAGAACGTATGAAAACAATAGAAGAAGAACTTGGTAAAGTTAGTCTTACTTGTAATGGTCAATGGAATGATAGACCTTATGAAAGACTATGTATAGTTCATGACGGTTTCTATGCTAGCTATATATCTCGTAAAGCTGTTCCTGCTGGTATTCCTTTATCTAATGAAGAGTATTGGCAGCCTATTGCTAAACTTCGAGAAGATTTAGTTATTGATTATGAAACTTTCAAGAAAGAAATACTAGAACTTATTGCTGTTGTTCAAAGAGGGCTTAAAGCTGCTAGAATTGTAGTATCTACAATGGAAGATAGAGATGCTCTTACTTGGGAACAGATTGGAGTAGGTTGTGAAGTTTATGTTATTGAAACTAAAAAGAGTTATATTCTTGATGAAATAACTCCTGTTACTAATGCAAAGAAATGGCATCTTGAAGCTGATTCTGAAATTGGTTCTAAATTTGTAGAATCGTTTAGTGGTATGTTTCCAAGAGCGATTGCAGAACGCGCAGTTGCTGATGAATTTGGTATTAATATTCAAGATAATTATCTTCGTCGTAATGTTGTAGTTAATTATATGGCACAAGTGCTTAAACAGTATTTTGAAGATAATGCTGTTCAAATACTTGAAGGTCAGATTACTCCTGAAATGCTTAGTGAATCTGTTAAACAAATGTTTACTGCTTCTCAAATTACTAATGCTGCTGATGAAGAAGATTTAACAGTTGTTGATAATCTTCTTAAATTTGCAGATAAAGACTATAATACAAATGATTATAGTGGAAAGGCTCGTAAATATCTTCGTAAGAATATGATTAGTGGTGTTAACACTCTTACTCAAGATATGATTAACGAGCCTAATACTATTTATATACTTCAATATGATTATTGTTTAGCTGGACAAACTATTGAACTTCCAGATAATAGTATTATTCTTTGGAGAGGTGGTAGATTATATGATGGAGCTGTTAAACTAAATAAATGTAGACTTCTTAGTAATTATCGTCAAGAAGATATGTTTGATAAAGAAACTATATCTTTAGATGGTGATTGGGCTAAAGGTCAAATACTTTATCATCCTCTTGATTTAGGCGAAGATAATAAACAAGTTGAAATTACAGGTTGGGGTGGTTCTTATACCAATGATTTTTATTGGTTTTGGGATGGAGAAAAATGGGTAAGTATGGGTTTTGATTTATCTGTTTATCTTACTCGTGCTGAATTTGAAGCTTTCTTAGAGAAGTTAAGAGAAGAAATGGAAAAGTTCTATGCTTGGCTTCTTGAAGAACTTAGAAAAATTAATGAACATCTTGAACTTCATGATCAACAGATAAGTAATCTCCAACAAGAAGTTTCTAATATTAATACTAGAATAGATAATCTTATTACTGAATATAACGCTAAATTTACTGATATTTATAATAAGATTGGAGATTTAAATAGTAGTGTAGAAGGTAGTATTAATAATCTAGAACAATATATTAATAATAAGATTGAAGAGATTCTTAATAAGATAGACCAAAGTGGTGGTAACATAAGTAATGAGTATAAACAATATTTTGAAAGTAATTATGTATCAATGTTTAAAAATAAGATTAGACCGGGTACTAATATTACTTTTGTTGAAAATGATGATGGTACTATTACTATTAATGCTGCCGGTGGAGGTTCTGGCGGTGGTGGACTAACCGAAGAAGAAGTACGTAATATTATTAATTCTATACTTAATAATTATTATACTAAGCAAGAAATTAATGATATTATTGCTGGTCTTGAAGGAGGTGGTGGCTCTGGTGGAGATGGCACCCATAATGTTATGTCTGTTACTCAACTTGGTGAAGCTAGAACAGGTAAGTATCTTACTATGAGTAAGTTTGCTGATAGTGAAACTAAACCTAGCAGACTTGATGTTGATTTTAATACTCTTTATACAGATATTAAAAATAAATTAGTTGGAGAAGGATTTGGACAAGGCGGTGGAAGCGGAGAAGGTAGTGGTGGAGTTGCTGCTAGTCAAATTCAAGCTTGGATTGCTGCTGTTGTTCCTATTGGTTCTATTATGCTTTGGGATACTTCAACTCCTCCTAATGGTTGGGAAGTTTATACCGCTGCACAAGGACGTTTTGTTATGGGTTATATAGGTGGTGGTATTAATATTTATAATAATCCTAAACAAAATACTCTTGATTGGAGTACTGTTCTTAAAAATGTAGGTGATACTTATGACCCTGCTACTCCTGGTTTAAATATTGGAGCTTACGGTTTTTATATTGGTGGTACTGATTTACCATTACATCAACATGCAATTGCCGCTAGTTCTGGTAAATGTGGTGATGGTAATCATCATGTTGTAGTTCCTAGTAACTGGCGAGCAAATGATCATGGTAGATCTTTGGATCAAGATTGTAGAAATACTTATCCTTATGGTACTACTAAAACTAATTATTGGGATTTAAATATTAATAAAAATACCAATTGGTATATGACTGGACCTAATATTAGTAGAAATGGTGAAATGGTGTGGACACAAATTAGTACAGATAATTGGACAGGAAATTATCTTGCTATTAATAAACTATTACCTACTATTGCTTTACATTATATTAAACGTGTTTCTAATCCGTGGTAATTATGGCTGAAGAAGAAAATGTTTTTGTTGGTACTAATTGTCAATCTTTTGACCCTAGTAAAGTTCAGTGTGATAAAGAAGGCAATATGCCAATTCATATACTAAATAAGTATTGTGAAGAAAATGATACTAGGTATGAAATATATCCTTTAACTGTTATACAAGCTATATTTGATGGTTTAACTGGTACTAGGCTTGATAGAATACTTGCTGCTTGTAACAGTATTTATTTAACTTGGGAAGGTACTTTTGCCGATACTGTTAATAAACTTGATAAAATTTATCGTCGTAAAGGATATATTATAACTTATCGTGATGCAACTAATATTAATTGGACTCAACGATATAATAGTGATGATATTAGTGATGAAGCTTGGACTAATCCTGACAATTGGGAAGGATGGTCTTTTGATACTGTTATTAAAGATTTGTCTGAAGCTCTTGAAGAGATATTTACTAATATAGGTGATTATAAAGATTTTCTTGATGTTATTACTAGTTTTATTAATGATTTTGTTATTAATGTGTTTAATAATATTAATAATTATCCTAAACTAGTTGAAATTATTAAGAATAGTACAGTTGAAAGTTTGCCTATTATTATTAGAGATATATTTAATAATATTAATGAATATCCTGAGCTTAAAGAGATATTTAATCAATATATTAAACAATGGACTGAAACCATCTTTAATAATATTTCTTCTTATCCTGCTCTTAGTCAATTTATTACTAATGCTATTAATTCTCATGTAGAAACTACTATTAATAATATATTTGATAATATTGATAGTTATCCTAATATTAAGAATCTTATTATTACTAATACTGTTAATAAAGTAGTTGATATATTTAAGAATATTGGTCAATATCCGGAATTACAGGAAGCTATTCAGAATAATATTAATGAACGAGTTGATTATATATTTAATAATATTAATAATTATCCTGAACTCATTGGTATTCTTTCTGATTTAGTTTGTAATTGTGTTAAGAATATATTTGCTAATATTAATAATTATCCTGCTCTTGTTACTTGTATTAATAATGCTGTAAATAGTAGAGTTGATTATATTTTCAATAATATTGATAGATTTCCTATTCTTAAGAATCTTATTGAAACTAAAGTAGAAGCTAGAGTTACTTATATATTTGAACATATTAATAATTTTACTGAACTACTTAATGTTATTAAAGGTAATATAGAAAATATCTTTGATAATATTGATAATCATCCTAACCTTAAAGTTGTTATTGAGAATAAAGTTGAATCTACAGTTGAACATATCCTTAGTAATATAGATAATTATCCTATTATTAAAGAGAAGATTATTCAATTCTGTAATGAAGCTATTGAAGCTAAACGTGGTGTAGCAAATGGTATTGCTAGTCTTGATGGAGATGGTAAAGTCCCAGCAAGTCAATTACCTAGTTATGTTGATGATGTTCTTGAAGGATATTATGTTGATGAAACTCATTTTGCTGAAAAGTATATAGAAGATGCTCCTGTGTATTATACTCCTGAAAAAGGTAAAATTTATGTTGATATAAGTGAAAGTACTGATTATAGCGGTAAGACTTATCGTTGGTCTGGAACTAAATATTCAGTTATATCTGAAACTTTAGCTTTAGGTGAAGTTACAGGTACTGCTTATGATGGCGGTAAAGGTAAGAAAACTACTGATATCGTTAATAGTTTACCTAAATATATTCCTAGTACACAAATTAAATTATTTAGGTCATCTAATGGAAATATCATGATTGGTTCACATCATTATGAATTTAATAATACAACAAATGTTTATGAAAGTAAACTTTTTAATGATGGTATAATATTTCCTATTGTTAGTAAAACTGAATCTGGAGTTATGTCTGCTGCTGATAAAGTTAAACTTGATGAAACTTTACCTAATCAAATTACTGAACTTAGTAATAATGTTTATACTAAAGAAGAAATTAATAATAAGTTTGATAATGTACCAACAGTAGAAAATACTTATACTAAAGCAGAAGTTGATAAAGCTATTGCTGATGCTATTAAAGCTTTAATTCCTGCTGGTTATGAACTTGTTATTAAAAAGAAAACAACTTAATATTAATCATGGTGGTACTGAATAAGTGCCACCATTTAAAGTTTATAAAGTTATGCAAGATATTAATCAACAATTATATGAAAATAAAAGTACACCTGAAGGATTTATTCCTGTTTATGGTGTAGTTGTTACTGTTCCTACTGGAGTATATACTAATGGACAAAAGGAATTTACTTGTGATAAAACTTTTGACGAAGTAAAAGAAATATTATTAAAAGGTGGGAGCATTATTGCTATTGATAATAATAATAGTAGAGTTAATTTTGATAGAATTGTTGTAGGTAGTAACGATATTAGTGCTACAATTACTTATTTTTCTGCTGGTGGAATTAATAAAATCGATTTAAGTTGGGATAAAGGTATAGCTAGAGTTGGTGGTGAAGAAACTAAAAGTATTAATACTTTTGTAGCTATAAATAGTAATTCAATTATTAAATCTTATGATATTGGTAATATTACTATATTATTAACAAATGATGGTAGTAAAGAAGAAGTTTTAGCTGCTATTAATTCTATTTTTACTAATTTTGCTGGATTTGTTACAGCTATTGGTAAACCTAATTCTGTATTTCATAATGGTAAGTATGGTACATTTAATGTTAGATATACAGATAATATTATAATTATTCAATGGAGTAATGCTAATGCAATTCATCATGTTGCTTTATCAGAGGATGGTTCTTATGTTTATAATACTATTCAAATAGTTGACCAAACTCTTTATAGATTATCTAATCTTACTATTGAACCAATAGTTAATCCTAAAATATGGATAGGAACTGCTACTCAATATGCTGCTATTGCACAAAAAGATAACAATACTACTTATATAGTTAAATCAGATGCTTAAGCTATGGCTATATATCAAGGAGATATTGGAATACATGATATTAAACTTGGTAGTATAAATGTATTTGAAATATATCAAGGTTCTAAACTTGTTTATCCAGAGAATACTGAAGTTACTATTACTTTTAAATTGAATGTTTCCGGAACTGTTACTATTAATGGTTATACTCCTGTTATAAGTGAAAATAATACTAAATTTGTATTTACTATTCCTGTTAAGACTGATTATACTGCTAATATTACTGCTGAACATTATAAATCTCAAACTATTAGTGGTAACAGTGGTTATTTACCTATAACTCATAATGTAGAATTAGAATGGGAACAAAGATTTATTTCTTATACTGTTACTTTTCCTACTGATGGAGTTAAAGTTTTATTTGATGGAATAGAAAAAGGAGTTATAACTAATGGTAAGTTAGTTGTATTAATTGATGATACAGAAGCTAAAGATAGTTATACTGTTACGTTTAAAGGTAGTAAAGCTAGTATATATGATACTAGTACATTAACAGTAGTTGATAGTAGTATAGCTAATACTGGTGGTGTTTATGATTTAAAACTTCCTACTAGTTCTGTTAAAAGTGGATATAAGAGAACTGATTATGCATCCTCCACGGGGAGTATAACCAAGGGTTCTACTTATGCTGGAACTTGGATTGAAACTGTTGTTAATCTTACTGCTAGCTTTACTAGTTCTACTACTTTAGGTAGTATAAGTAATAATGTATTAACTATACCTAATAATGAATCTACTAATGCTAAAAATGGTACTTTAACTGTTATATTTACTTTAGAAAATAAACAAACTAAAGAAGTTAGTGCTGCTTTAAATCAAGCTGCTGGTGCTAAAGTTTATACTAATTGGGTATTAGATTTACAAACTGATGGAACTAGTGTTGAAGCTAAAGGTGGTACTAGAACAGTTACAGCTAATATTGCTCGTAGAACTTATAAATGGAATAATACTGGTACTGTTTATAGTGAAACTGCTACTCCTACTCTTAGTATTAGTGGTAGTGCTAGTCTTAGTGGAAATCAAATAAAATTTACATCAAACGAAAGCGTTTCAGCCCGTTCAGCGACACTTACAGCTAGTTATGTAGGATTGTCCAAAACGGTTACGATAACGCAGCAGGCAGGCGCAAAAGTGTATTCAGCGTGGTCTGCTTGGACTGTTTCTATCTCGGCAAGCACGCAAACGATAGCTGCAAGTGGTGGTTCATCTACGATAACTACTAGTGCTAGTCGTTCTCGTACTTGGACTTGGAATGGAGTTGGTACTACACATACTGATACAGAAACTGCTACGCCTACACTTAGTGGTAGTGCTGGTGGATTTACTTTAAGTGGTAAAACTGTTACTGCTAGTAACAATACTACAACAAATAGTCGTAGTATAACTATTACTGCTACTAGTAATAGTGTTTCTAAATCTATTACTATAACACAATCTGCTGGTGCTAAAGTTTATGGTAATTGGTCTAGTTGGACTATTAATATTAGTGCTGATAAAACTAGTATTGGCGCAACAGGTGGAACAGCTACTGTGTCAACTAGTGCTAGTAGAACTAGAAGTTATACATGGAATGGTGTTGCAGGTTCTGGAGGAACTGAAACTGGAAACGGTTCTCCAATATTAAGTAAAGTAAATGGAGATGGTAGTTGGACTAATCCTAAAGTTACTTATGGAAATAATACTAGTACAAGTGTTAAATCAACTGTTATTCGTGCTACTATTGATTCAACTACTAAAGATATTACTATTAGTCAGTCTGCTGGAGCTAAACAATATGGAAGTTGGTCTGCATGGACAGTTAATATTTCTAATAGTGGAAATGTTGCTGCTAGTGGAGGTAGTTCAAATATAACTACTTCTGCAAGTAGAACAAGAACTTGGACATGGAATGGAATTAGTGGAAGTGGTGGAACTGAAACAGGAACTGGAACTCCTACTCTTAGTAAAGTTAGTGGTGCTGGTTCATTTGCTAGTAATAAAGTAACTTATGATAATAATACTTCTACAAGTGCTAGAAGTACAGTTATTAGAGCTACAATGGATTCTGTAACTAAAGATACTACTGTAACTCAAAATGCTGGTTCTAAAACTTATAGTAGTTGGGGAGCATGGTCTATTAGTTTAAGTGCTAATGTAACAACTATTGCTGCTGCTGGTGGAAATGCTACATTATCTACTTCTGCTACTAGAAGTCGTACTTGGCAATGGAATGGTACAGGAACAACTTATACTGAAAATGCTAGTGGCGTTCCTACATTAAGTAAAGTTAATGGTGCTGCTTCTTTAAGTGGTTCTACTGTTAGTTATGGTAATAATACTTCTACTAGTTCCCGTAGTTCTGTATTTAGAGCAACTATTGATAGTGCAACTAAAGATATTACTATTAATCAATCAGCAGGAGCTAAAATTTATGGAAGTTGGTCTAGTTGGTCTGTAAGTTGTAGTGCTAGTAGCTATAAAGTTTGGGCAGGAGGTGATTCAGTAACTATTTATAGTAGTGCTTCAAGAAATAGAACATGGACTTGGAATGGTGTTGCAGGTTCTGGTGGCACTGAGTCTGATAGTGCTACTCCTACTATTTCTGTTACAAGTGGTGTTGGAGTTTTAAGTGGTAATACTTTAACTTTTAGTAATAACACATCTCCTGATGCTAGAACAACTAGAGTTACTGCTAATTATAATGGAGTTACTGATTATTGTGATGTTATGCAATATGGCGGTAATAAAGTTACTGGAAGTTGGACATCTTGGCAAGTAACTATATCTGCTAGTCCTATGAATATTGCTGCTAGTGGTGGTAGTTCTACTATTACTTGTAGTGCTGTTCGTACTAGAAATTATACTTGGAATGGAGTGGGTACTACTTATACTGAAACTGAAAATGGTAGTCCTACATTAAGTAAATCTGGAGATGGTACATTAAATGGTACTACTAGTGGAAGTAAACTTACTTATGGTAATAGAACTACTACAACAAGTAGAAGTACAATTGTTACTGCAACTTATAGTGGAGTTAGTAAATCTATTAATATTACACAATCTGCTGGTAGTAAAGTTACGGGACAAATGACATATCATACTGATATTTATGATAGAAATTCATCTAATTATACAGATTATACTAGTTATCCTGTAACACATGATATTGGAGGTGAACCTGTTATTTCTGGAGGTGATACAGTTATTACTTATTGTAGACTTCGTAAAACACAACCATGGACTTGGAATGGTGTTAGTGGAAGTGGTGGAACAGATACTACTTATGCTAGTGCAAAAGATGTAGCTATTGTAAGTCAATCTAACTGTACAACTACTGTTAAAGATACAGGTAGTAATAATATAATTATGTTTAGTTCTGTTGTTCCCGCTAATTTAAGTAGTAGTGCTCGTACTTGGTATTTTAATTGGAGATGGTTAGGTTCTAATAATACTACTATTCGAAATACACAAGCCGCAAATACTTTACGTGGTAGACTTGTTATTAAAAATGATTATTTTACTAGTCAAAATGTTGCTTTACCTATTTATTTAGATAGCCAAAATGTAGATTCAATATATAAAGGAGAAGCAAGTTATAATGATATTAAAAAAACTCCTATTGGTGTTTATGTATATATTCCTACTAATATTTCTATAATGAACGCTGGTAAATTGCAATTTTGGTTTGAAAATAAAGATGGTGGTGGCAGTAAATATACTTGTACTTTAAGTAGTGTTAGTACACCTTCAAATAATGTTTCTGTATCTAATAGTAATAATATTATTAATGTTACTGCTAATACAACTACTTCTTCATTTACTATATTATGCCAATTTACTATGACTTCTAATAGTACAGTATTTAATGTAAGAGTTTTAATTGAACCATGATGAAAATACTATTTAATATAACAATATTACTAATGCTTATATTGTTTATTTACTTATTAAAGTTATTTAAATTAATCACATAATTATGAACAATAAACAACTATATGAAAAACTAGGTCAGAATAGTTATGATAAAGTATTTCCTATTACTTATCTTCAAAATATTCTTGACAAAGATACAAACAATGATTTAACTGTTGTTCTTTCTAGGTTTAATCATTTATGGATTCCATATCAAGGAACTAGAGTTAATACTCGTAAAGCTGTTCCTGCTATTTTTAGACGTAATAGTCTTACTATTAGTTATTATGATGCTGAACATAATCTTTCTGTAACTGAAAGTTATATAGGTAGTAATCTTCAAGCTGGTGTTGAAACTAGTTGGGTTTCTGATGATAATTGGACAAAAATTCTTAGTGAAAAATATCTTGAAGAAAGTGGAGCTAAAATTCCAATTGCCGATGGAACTATTGATTGGGATATGCTTAATGAAGCTCTTAAGCAAATGATTGCTGGAGATGGTAAAGTTAATATTATTAATTATCCTGATGAAGAAGATATTACTATAAGATTAAGTCCGGGTTGTTGTAATGTTAATCGTCTTAGTCTTAAAGATAGACCTTATAAACCTGAATATAAAAGTGGTAAAGGATATAAAATAGTTCGCAAGGTCTTACTCCCCGTGGAGGATGATGCAAGTAATGCAGAACAGCTTTTATTTGATGGTTTTCTTGATGATACTTATTGTGAACAATATGGTCAAATAATTCTTAATACTAATAAGTATGAAGTTATTAGAACAGATTTAGGTAATACTGCTGGTATTTATTATGATACATATCATAAATTATTTGTTCTCAGAGTTAAGACTATTCATGATGGAGTTGGTTTTTATAATTATTATACTAGATGGACTATTGTAGAACCTACTGATAGAGTTCATCCTCTACGGGGGGTCAACACTCCTGTATATGGAAATAGTGAAGATTATAATATTTATAATACTTGTCTTTCTGATGAACGTCCAAGACTTGGTATTATATATGTTAATTCAGTAGATAATATTAAATATTATTTTAATGAAGAAAATCTAGTTCAAGTTAAGAATAATATTTATCTTAATTATAAAGCTGTTCTTACTCAAGATATGGTTAACGAAGAAAATACTCGTTATATTATTCGTTATGCTTTTGATTTAAATAGTAAAACTATTACAATGCCTAGCGGATGTGAACTTGTATTTGAAGGTGGTATTATAGAAAACGGTACTATTGATTTGAACAAATGTAAACTTACAGGTATGGTTGGTGAAGAGTCTGAATATCTTCCTAATGTAACTTGTAGTAATTGGGCTAAAGGTCAAATTGAATATCGTAGTGGAAAGATTTGTTATTGGAATGGTAACGAATGGAGAGTGATGGGAGATACTTCTTCATTTGATAGTTATACTAAACAAGAAATTAATAACTTACTTAAAAATTATTATACTAAGTCTGAAACTTATAATAAAGAAGAAATTAATAATTTACTTAACGGGTATGTTACTAATGATACATTTAATAACTTTAAAGAAGAAATAAATCAAACTATTACTAATAGTGTTAATCTTGATAAGATTCAAAAAGCTATTAACGATGGATGTGGAGTTAATATGACTATGCCTAGTGCAAATAGTAATAAACTTAGTCTTCCAATTTGGACAGGAACTGCTACCCAATATGCAACTATTACCCCAGTTGCTGGAATGACTTATAATATTATTGATGAATAATGAGTTTAACTCTTGGACGTGAAGGAGGAATTGCTCAACCTCTTAAGAAACGAACAGTAGGTCAAAGTAATATTGCTCATGTTTATGATGGTGCTAATCATATTTGGCCTACTTCTGTTATTCATTTTAGTGATTTTACTAGTGTCCAACTTAGATATATTTGGGGTAGTGATGATGGTCGAGATTTGGATACTAAATCATATTATGTTAATTCTCCTATTAATAGTTTAAATTATGTAGCTGTTGGTTGGTCTTGGAATAGTGATAAAATACCATATTTATATTGGGGTGGGGATAATACTCAATCTGGTGCTGAATGTGTTATGTTTAATATTGAATCTATGATTGACCTTGAAGATAAAATGCCTGATATAATGAAAATGAATCTTTGTGCTAATTGGTATGGAGAATTACATAGAGGTCATGTTACTGTTGAATGTACTGCTTATAAAGGTGGTGTTATTGTTCATGCTTGGCAATTAAGAAATAATGAAATTGATGTTGATAATAGAGGAATGTTTATTTTTCCTTTGGCTGATGGAACTATTAATATGCCTGATGGACATGGTGGCTATAAAGAATGTTGGTATGGTGAAGTTATTAAAAGAGTTGCTAAATCTAATAATGAAGTAAAGTACTTTAGAGTTAATCCTGTTAATGATAAAACTATTGGTTTAGATAATATTAAAATAATTCGTCATGGTGGTGGACTTGTTCATGGCAATGGTTATTGTTGGTATGAAAATAAACCTAATGATAAATATAAAGTTTGGAATAATCAAGTCAATACAACTGGTACTCCTTTAACTCTTGATAAGCCAACTCTTAATATAACTAGTGATGATAATTATAGTTATGAATATCATACAGTTTTGTTAAATGAAGATAACACTGTTTATAACGATAATTATACTGATAACTATAAGTTTAGATTTGGTTTTGTTGCAGGTAATTCTGAATTTAGAGGACAACAAACTATTCAATGTTATGTTGGTACACAAGGTGGCAAAGCTGATGATGGCAAGACTTCAATAGGTGAAATAAAATATACTAAACTTAATAAAATTGGTGAATTGACAATATATAGTCCTATTGAAAGTTAAATTAATGTTAATTACCAAACAAAGATAACGGTTTAAGTGTTATAGATTATGTAGTTCAAACTACAAATATTAATCTATTTTTTTAACTTAAACCTTAATTTATTATGCAAGTAATTGAAAAAGTGAAAGTTGTTCCAGAGGGCTATAATGGTGCTGGAATGAATTATGACGGTGGTAATCGTCGTGATGTAAACGGTAAAGCTAATGCAGGTTTAACTCTTGGTATTATCGGTACTGCACTTGGTGCTTGGGCTTTGTTTGGTAATCGTCGTTCTGCTGGTGCTAGTATTTTAGGTGGCGCTGGTGGTGGAATGTTAGGTGATGGTTCTACTAATATTAACGTACTTGGTGCTACTGCTGGTAGTGGAAGCGGTGCTCCTACTGCTTTTCAAGCATGGGAAAAATCTTGTGAAGATACTTTAGCTCTTCAAGGTGGTCTTTATCAATGGGCTTTGACTCAACAGAATCAACGTTTTGAAGATAGAGAACGATTGAATAGTGAATTGTTTGGTGTTTATATTGATGGACGTAATCGTACTGATGCTCTTATTGAGAAAAATAACACTGACCATTTTAATCTTTACAAATATACTCGTGATGCTGATGATGATATCCGTAAAGAGTTATCTGATTTGAAAGCTGAATTGGCTGTTACTAAAGCTATTCGTCCTTATCAAGATAAACTTATCCAATGCGAAATGGAAAAGATGTTTACGGCTGGTATCAACTATACTGATAGAAAGACTTGTAATGTTATCTATGGTGTAGTTACTCTTCCAAATGAACCTACTGTTACAGGTCTAGTTGGGCGTAATGCTTATGGATGTTTGCCATGTGGTTTTACTCAACCTGCTAGCGGAACTCCGGCTCAGTAATATTACTAAGTTTGATTAAGAACATTAAATTGAAAGAGATATGATACCTGTTACTCAATTCATACTAGGTAGTAGTGACCCTTTACTATACCCTAGTGAAAAAATGACTAATAGCATTGATGAACAAATTGCTTTTCTTCAAAGTCAAAAACAAGCAATTAATGAAGCTTATCGTCGTAATGCTATTCCTAATGCAAATAATGGTACAACTCAAAATCAGCAAGTTACAACTCAAGGAATTTGGGATGCTATTGATGCTGAAATTGCACCACTTACACAAGAACAACAAAATATGCTTCTTAGTAACCAAGATTATGTAAATAATTATAATGCTTTACAAAGTATGGTTCAAGCAGAAGTTCTTAATTTAGTTAGAGGAAAAATCGAAGCTAGTGAAGATGGTAAACATTTACTTGAAGAGCAACTTAAACTTGTTAAGTTACTTAAAAGTAAAATTGTTGAAGTTACTAACAAAGAAATGGAATTGTTTAAAGCTTTTAAAGAAGCTAGTAAAACTAATCCTAATTTAACTTATGAAGAATTTTTAAAGAAGTAATATTATGGTTGAGATTGGTAATGTTAAAGAGGTTATTAAAGATTATATTATTAAACAACTAGTATCTATGGGTGAAAGTTCTCCAGCTATAAGACTTTTAACTCCTTTAGCTAAAAGAGCAATTACTAATAATATTAATAGTTTTGATAAGTTCTTGAAACCTATTGCAGATAAAGATGGTATGATTGATATTGAAGGTATATTTGATGAAGAAATGGAAGTTATTAATAATATTGATAATTTTAATTTTGATATACCTTTTATTGGTGGCGGTAATATTTCTAAAGGTATTATATCTCTTGAAGTTCCTTATGTGAATAAAATTGTTGCTCTTAATCAAACTGATTTAGAAGTTTTAAAAGAATCATTAATCAGTTTAAAAACAAAGTAATATTATGAGAGAAATGCCTTACATTCAACCTTACCATGTTGGTAATCGTCGTGGCGGTAATCAAAATATTCTTGATGAATTTCGTGAATTTCTTGATGCACGTGGAGGACGAGGCGGTCGTGGTGGTAGAGGTGGTATGAGAAATCGTATTGGTTATGATACTTACGATACTTATGGTCGCTCTGCTAATAAAAATGACCGAGAAGAAAAGATTTTAACTATGCTTATGAGCGGTGGATATAATGACGATGGCTATCATTTTAATGAGTATGAAGCTAAAGAAGTTGTAGAACAAATGTATCATGTTAAAGACAATAAGAAATATATTGGTGAAAAATATGATATGAATAAAGCTCATGAGATTTGTGAACGCTATAAAGAAGTATTGCCTAATGATGTTGAACCTTGCGATGTTTATGTTGCAATTAATGCTCAATATCATGATTATGCTAAACTATTTGAAGAATGGTTTGGTGGTAATATAGATAATAAAGTGTTTGAAAGTGCTATTACATTTTGGTTTAAAGATGTAGATTTTGATGGTGATAAAGTATGGGAATATTTTCACATGAATAACTAATCATTATTGTAAAACTGTAAAAGGGAATTATCTTCGGATAGTTCCCTTTTTTATTTATCTAAATTTTAGTATGGACAAATTTATTGATGTAATTGTAGATGGAATCCTTAGTAATTTTGATTTTGGATTTATGTTTATTGTTAATGTTCTAACTTATATTATTATTAAAGTTATTGATTACTTTAATGGTGATAATAAAGTTCCTACTTGGCAAAAACGATGTGTGTTAGTTATAAGTATTGCTGCTATGATTGGCATTTATATTGCAGCTGGTTATGATAATACTATTATGCTTGTTAATAGTGCTATTCTTGCTCCTGTGTTTTGGAGTTGGGTTGTTAGTCCTATTCTAAAGAAACTTGGAGTTGGCTATAAAGATATTGATAATACTATTGGTTAAAATTGTATGAGATTGATTAGCTAGGCTTGACTGACTAATTCAAGCCTGCTCCATCCTCTACGGGGAGTATAGCTTGCCGAATTTGGCTAGTTTTAAGCCTAGCTGATTAACTGTACATGATTTAATGAAAGTCTTGTTATGAGCCTAAAAAGTGGCTCTATGAACGTACATAAATATTTACAATATTAAATTTCAAAATAGTAAAGTTATGAGAGTTATTAAGACTAAACATTTTCCTTTTGGTGGTTATAAAGCTATTAATCTTTTTGGTATTGTATTTACTAAAGGTGAATTAAGTAATAAAGAACTTAATCATGAAGCTATTCATACAGAACAAATGAAAGAGATGTTATATATCTTTTTCTATATATGGTATGGTATTGAATATCTTATTATAAGACTATTTCATATTAAACAACATGATGCGTATAAAGATATAAGTTTTGAAGAAGAAGCTCATATTAATGATGATAATCTTAATTATATTAGTGAACGTAAACATTATACTTGGACTAAATATCTAGGTATTAATAGTTCTAAAACTGCTTAATTAAAAAATGTTAATAATATTGTTAAACTACTTGTTATTAATAATATAATTTATATTTGTAACAAACTAAATTCTAAAGATATGGAAGATGATAAAAGAGTTAATTATAAGTTAGATGCTATTAATAAACTTATTAATAATCTTAAACTTAGTATTTCTGGTAATAAAGAACATGATGAGCTTGGAGAAAATAATGTTATAGTTAATCTTGATGAAATTAGTCAAAAGATTACTGAATTACATGAAATGGTTAAAGCTGAATTTGATGAGTTTGAAAATCAACATAAAAGTGAATCAGATGAAACTCAAACTCTTCTTAATAATCGTTTTGATAAAATTGATGCTAAATTAGATAGTATTAAAGCTGCTGTTGATAGTATGAAAACTACTATTGGTAATAAACTTGATACTGTTAATTCTACTATTAATAAAGCAAATACAGATATAGTTGCTGCGATTAATGCTATGAAAGCTAGTAATGATACTAAGAACGATGCTATAATTACTGCTCTTCAAGGACTTGTAACTAAAGTTAATCAAAATACTAATAATATTAATTCTCTTAACGGTCGAGTTGATGCTCTAGAACAAGCTTAACATGAATTTTAATTTAGTAGAGATGTATAATGGCTTGTTAAGATTTAACAAGCATATACTAAATGAACTTGCAGAAGGACTTAAACATCTACCTAATTTAGATGGAGTATCTAAAGGAGATAGTTTAATTATTAATGAACAAGGTAATCCTGCTTGGGGTTCTACTGCATTTATTCCTACTTTTGAAAATGCTGCTTATGGTATTGAATGGACTAAAGATGACAATGATATAATCAGAATTGGTAATGCTAAATTTCATAGAGAACTTCCTATTCAAAATAGACTTAAAGGTTGTGTCTATAATGAAAAGAAAATCAGTTATTTCCTTAATCCTACGGGTTGGGCTAAACCTCTTGAAAATGGTCTTATTCCTCCTCTTGATGGAAGTGATGGCGATGTTGGGGTAAGAGTTCCAGAGTTTTATATGTGCGTTAAAGATACTGGTACTAAATATCAACTTTGGATAAGTGATTTTAATATTGATGGAACATTTACTAGAGTTCATCCTTTTATTATAAGTCATACTAAAACTATGACTAGAACTAGAAAAGATAGTAAAGAAGAAGTATTTAGTGCTTGTATTAAACCTGATGATACTAGATATTTAGGAGGAAATAAAAGTTCTTCTATTGCTGCTACTAAATTACAAGGAAGACCTAGAACTGGTATTAATTATGATAAAGCAAATGAATTTTGTTCTAATCGTGGCGATTGGATTACAATGATTGATTATCTTGAAATATGTGCTTTACAAGCTCTTTGTTATATTGAATATGCTAATTTTGACAATCAAGCTACATTAAATACTAATTTAACTAGTGATGGATTTAAACAAGGAGGACTTGGTGCTGGTGTTACAAATTTAAATTGGGAAAGATGGACAGCTTTTAATGGTAATAATCCAATTATTTATACATATTGGAGTTCTGAACATAATGTTGGTAATGGTAGCACGATTACAAAAGAATTTGCAATAGGTGGATATAATAGTGATGGAAGTAATTTATATACTTATCCTGCTGTTTATCGTGGTATTCTAAATTTCTTTGGTGATATATGGACATTTGTTAGAGATATAGTTATTATAAATCGTAATGCAAATTATAATAGTGTTTATCTTCTTAAAAAAGGTGTTAATCATTCTGATGTTACAATAGATAATATTCAAGATAAATGTTATTTTATAGGTGACCAAGTTAATACTAATAATTTTATTACTGAATTTGATTTTAGATTTGGTCCTTATTTTGTTCCTAATAAAGTTGGAACTAATAAAAAAGCTGACTATAATTGGAAAAGAGGTAATGATGGACAAGATACAGATAAAGCTATTCGTGTGCTTCTGCTTGGCGGTAGCGCTAATACCGGTTCTGGGGCTGGCTCTGGTCACTTTAATTCTCATTGGGTTCGGTCGGATTCTGATGCTTATGTCGGCTTCTTTACCACAGTTAAGCTTGAT
>UMDO01039876.1_pt1 | contig 109622 bp, 99 predicted proteins | sample 1964511 | NCBI WGS metagenome assembly UMDO01 (sample SAMEA4835996, study PRJEB28245) | human gut metagenome | biome: gut microbiome; material: fecal sample | place: Denmark | collected 2008 | reverse complement strand
TTAATCCAGAATTTTGTTTGTTTGGCTCATTTGCTTTCTGCTTTCGCTTTAAGCAAACTCACCCGCACATTCGCTTTTCTTGGTTCTTGTTCAGTTTTCAAGGTGCTGCTGATGTTTGACAGCTTTTGTAGTTTACAACGTTTTTATCGTTTTGTCAACTACTTTTTGAAATTATTTTTTCAAATTTTTTCAGTGCCGCATCACAGCGTGTTATTATTATATTAAATCTGCCTGTTAAAAGCAAACATAAATTTGATACTATTTTCAGCAATTTACAGCTAAATTTTACATAAATTTTTCTTTTGCTTATTAATCCTCATTTTTATTTTTATTTCCTTCATTTTTCGCAAAGTTTTCGTGCAAATCTTCTTTAAAAACAGTTACGGCACGCCGCTCGGCCCTGCTGTGCAGCGTAAGGCAGTAAAAATCACGCCGGGCCGCAGGGTAATTATCCGCAATGCTTACTTCCCCGGCACGCTGCGCCTGCGCGGCAATATGTTCCGATATCAATGCGCAGCCCAAATTATTTTTAACCGCCTCTTTAACGGCAAAATTCGTATTAAAAATTACCGGTCTTCTGTTTATATTTATGTTGCTTTCACGTACAAAACTTTCCCACTGCTCACGGGAGGCCGAACCTTCCTCACGTATAATCCAGCGCATATTGCCGCCCGCTTCATGCCCGGCAGCCGCAATAACAACCAGCCTGTCGCGGTAAAAAGCCTCTGCGTTTATTCCGCTTTCCTGCACTTCGCCTTCAACCAGCCCCACGTCAATTTCACCGTTTAAAAGCAGGTTTACAATATGTTTTGTGTTGCCAATTATAATTTCCGGCTCCAGTTGGCTGTATTTTTTTGTAAACCTGCCAAGATATTCCGGCAAAAAGTATTCGCCAATCGTCTGGCTTGCGCCGATGCGCAGCACACCTTCAAGTTTTTCCTGCCAGCCGCCGATAGCCGCCTTTGCGTATTCAATTTCCGCGCAAATGTTCCCGGCGCTTTGCAAAAGAATTTTTCCGGCAGAAGTTAGCGCCACATTTTTATGTTTTGCAGTTCTTTCTATTAAAGATGCGCCAAAAAATTCTTCCAGTTTTTTTATCTGCACACTGGCAGTTGGCTGCGATATATTGCGTTTTTGCGCCGCCCTGGTAAAATTACGGTATTCCGCAACGGCTAAAAATGTTTCAAGTTCTTCTATCATCGTTAACCTCATTATAAAATTTAATCGATTTTATTACAATAATTCATTTTACTAATTATTGTAAATCATTTATACTTTGTTTGCAACCAGTTCACGGAACGTTTTAATATTTTACATCTTATTAATGAAAGGAAGTTTAAACGCATGGATTTCATCAACAAAAATTTACGCGGAATTTTATTCTGCTTTGCGCTGGCAGTGCCTGCAACCTATCTTGGCAAACTTTTCCCGGTTGTTGGCGCACCCGTTTTTGCAATTTTATTCGGCCTTGCAGCCGCTTTTTGGAAACGGCCTGCATTTTTTCAGCCCGGCATTCAGTTTACTGCCAAAAAAATACTGCAATATTCCATCATTCTTTTAGGCTTCGGCATGAATTTATTTGAAATTTTAGCAGTCGGCTCGCAGTCTTTACTAATTATTGTTTCAACTATCGGCACGGCATTAATTACGGCTTACATTTTAAGCAGAATTATGAACATAGAGCGCGATATTGCAACACTTGTCGGCGTGGGTTCTTCCATTTGCGGCGGCAGTGCCATTGCAGCGGCTGCGCCGGTTATTAAAGCCTCCGATAAAGACATTGCCCAGTCGATTTCCGTAATTTTTCTGTTTAATGTTGTGGCAGCCTTCCTGTTCCCCGCACTTGGCGATATGCTTGGCTTTACCGATACGGGCTTTGGCATGTGGGCAGGAACGGCCATTAACGATACCAGCAGCGTAGTTGCCGCAGGGCAAACCTGGGCCAGCGCGCACGGCAGCGATACAGCCCTAAACTACGCAACCATTGTTAAATTAACCAGAACGCTTGCAATTATACCTATCTGCCTCGGGCTTGCCTACATAACATCCAAAACCAAAAATACGGCTGCCGATGTTAAAATTACCTCCATCTTCCCCATGTTCATTCTTTACTTTGTAATGGCGGCAATTTTTAACACCCTTGCCGGTGAAAGCCTGTCGGTACTTGCCCAGCTTCCTTCGATAGGCAAATTTATGATTGCAATGGCAATGGCCGCCATAGGCCTTAACACCAACCTTGTAAGCCTTGTAAAAAGCGGCGGCAAACCGATTTTGCTCGGCCTTGTATGCTGGATTTTCATTGCACTGGTAAGCATTGGCATGCAGCACGTTTTAGGAATCTGGTAAAGTTCACAAATATTCCCCACAGCACCCGCAAATTTCACCAAAAATCTACTTTGCGCGGTGCTGTTTTACATTGCCGTTGTACCCTTTTAAATTAAAGTGTGGTATAATAATTGGGAATGTTTCAGCTGTTATTACAATATTTACAGAACCGAGGTTAATTTAATGGGAAACTTTTTTAAAACAGTAATCTGCGTACTTACAGCATTAATCGTGCTGGCAGGCGCTGCTTTCTGGGGTCTTGCCGGTTTGCTGCCTGCGGTAGATATTGAAGATTCGCTGCGTCCGGATGCTGCTTCGCAGTATTTTGACGATAAAGGAGAACTTATCTACACCACCGCATCCGAAGAACGCCGCATTCCCGTAAGTCTTGACAAAATGCCGAAGCACCTGCAGGAAGCCTTCATTTCTATTGAAGACGCCCGCTTTTATGAACACGGCGGCATTGATATCCGTGGCACCGCGCGCGCACTGGTAGTAACCCTTACCGGCGGCGACGTACAGGGCGGCAGCACCATTACCCAGCAGCTTGCCAAAAATGCTTTTTTAACCAACGAGCGTACCATTACCCGCAAAATTAAAGAAGCCTTTATTGCACGCCAGCTTGAAGAACGCTATACCAAAGACGAAATTTTAAACATGTACCTGAACCGCATTTATTTCGGTCAGGGCACTTACGGCGTAGAATGTGCCTCGCTTTACTACTTTGGCAAACATGTAGAAGACATTGACCTTGCCGAAGCAGCAACGCTGGCAGCCATTCCTAAAAGCCCTAACTACTTCAACCCGCTGGAAAACCCAAAAGCCAGCAAAGAACGCCAGGAACTTGTGCTTGACCAGATGGTAAAATACGGCTATATTACCCAGGCCCAGGCCGATGAAGCCAAAGCCGAAAAAATTGCCGTACATGTAAGCGAAACGCAGGATAAAAAAGAATATCTTTCTTACTTTTTTGATTACTGCAACCAGTTTATTATTGATAAATTCGGTGCCGATGCGCTGTATAAAGGCGGGCTTAAAATTTACACCACCATTAACAGCGATATGCAGCAGGCAGCAGTTGACGCCTTGCAGTACCTGCCCAATTACTACACCGACGACAACAAACTTACCCAGCCGCAGGTAGCGCTTGTTTCGTTAGACCCTACCACCGGCTACATTAAAGCAATGATTGGCGGCCGCGCCGAAGACAAATTCAACCGCGCAATTATGGCAGTACGCCAGCCGGGTTCCAGCTTTAAGCCTTTTGTTTACCTTACCGCCATGGATAACGGCTTTACCCCTGCCAGCGTAGTTGAAGATAAGGAAACCGAATTTGCGCAGGGCTGGACTCCGCAGAACTCTGACCTAAAATGGCACGGCAAAGTAAGCCTGCGCACCGCACTCACCCGCTCCATGAACGTACCTACCGTACTTGTAGCGCAGCAGGTTGGCGTGGATAAAATTCTGCAAACAGCCAAAAACCTTGGCATTACCACTTTGGTTGAAGACGGCGCATACAGCGACGCCAACCTTGCCATGGCACTCGGCGGCTTAAGCAAAGGCGTAATTCCTGTTGAAATGGCCGCAGCTTACGGTGCAATAGCCAACGGCGGCGTTTACGTTAAACCGATTGGCATTTTAAAAATTGAAGACCGCAACGGCAAAGTAATTTTTGAAAACAAAACCGAACGCCGCGAAGCAGTTGACCCGCGCGCCGCATATTTAACCGTTGACATGATGAAAGGCGTATTTGTAAACGGCACGGCAGCAGGCGCAGGCATTGGCCGCCCGGCAGCAGGCAAAACCGGTACAACCGACGACTTTAAAGACGCATGGTTTGTAGGCTTTACGCCTAACCTCTCCACCGCCGTGTGGATTGGCGACGATAACGGCCGCGCCCTTGAATATATGTACGGCTCCATGCAGCCGCTCAGCATTTGGCGCAGCTACATGGTTAACGCCGTTGCCAACCTTCCTGCGGTAGACTTTGTACGCCCCAGCGGCGTGGAAATTCCGCCCGAGCCCAAAATTGAACAGGACAGCGATAAAGATAAGGACAAAGACAAAAAAGACAGCAAAGACGCTGATAAAGACAAAAACAAACCCGCAGCCAAAAAAGCTGCCGAAGAAGCAGCAGGAAACTCCCAGCCTGCACCCCAGAAACCAAGCATGCGCGACCGTGTGCGTGAAATTCTGGAAGGCAACGCTGCCAACAACGCCAAACCGGTTGTAAGCAACAAACCTACACCGGCCAACTAAAAAACAAATCCCATCCGCCCTTTACGTTCATAAAAACGGATGGGATTTTTTATACCCTTTTTAATTTTTACAGTGCCTCTTTAAAAATAGAACCGCCGATAAACTCCCTTAAAATAGAATTGGTCGGTATCGCCGCATCATCCATGCCGCGCACATGGCTTAAAAGTTCAAGCAGGCGCTGCGCACGCGTGTAAACGGCTTCGTCCGGCTGAATCAGCTTCAGCAGCGGCTCGGCATATTTTTTAAGTACGGCAAACTCGTACACCAGCGAAGTATTGAACATAATATCGGCGCTGTCCTGAAACGGAAATACATATTGTTCTTCCCCGCGCCGTACATCATCCCATAATTTCAGCGTCATCAAGGCATCGTGCGAACGGAACTGCGAATCGCGCACAATGCGGCGCAAAAGGCGCATATCCGTTGTGTGGATGCGGTTGTAGGAATCAAGCTGCATGGGCGTTAAAGCGCTGATGTAAATTTTCATTTTATTATTGGCAGGCACGGCTTCGGAAATACGCTCGTTCAGCGCGTGGATGCCTTCAACAACCAAAACATCATTTTCGCCAAGCTGAATTTCACGCCCACGGTATTCCCTCATGCCGCTGCGGAAATTATACTTAGGCATTTTAACGCACTCCCCTGCCAAAAGGCGGCGCAAGTGGTCATTAAAAAGCTCCAAATCAACGGCGTCTACGCTTTCAAAATCGAAAGTACCGTCAGGCTTTCTCGGCGTATCGTGCCTGTCTTTAAAATAATCATCCATAGAAACAGGCACCGGGCGCAAACCGTTAACCACCATTTGTATGCTTAAACGCTGGGCAAATGTGGTTTTGCCGGAAGAAGAAGGCCCTGCAATAAGCACCAGCCGCACATCTTTATTGCTGGCGGCAATTTTATCGGCAATGCCTGCAATTTTCTTTTCGTGCAAAGCCTCTGCCACCTGAATAATGCCGTTGGCATAACCGCAGCTTATAATACGGTTCAGTTTGGCAACAGTGTTACAGTTAATTTTTGCCGACCAATCTTGCAATTCGTGGAACATGCCGTTTAAAGCATCGCTCGGTTCAAACTTGTCAAGCCTGTCCATGCAGCATTTATCGGGGTAATTAATAATTATGCCGTTCTCGTAATTTATCAGTTCAAACTGCTTTAAGTAACTGCAATCCGGCATCATGGCGCCAAAAAAATACTCCATATAATCACGCAGCTTATACACAGTAAGCGTCTGCGCGCCGGGCGTGTTGCCCAAAAGCTGCAAACGGTCGTCCTCACGGCGTTCCACCAGAATTTTTTCGGCTTCCGCCCTGCTGATAGTGCTGTAAACAATAGGCTCCTGCGCCGCAATAAGTTTACGCATAAACAAATCAATATCGCGCAAATCGTATTTGCTGAGCACAATGCCGTTGGTAATATCGCAATACAAAGCACTGCCTATCGAATTGCAAACCTCAAGCTGCACCTCGGGGCGCAGAGTTTTAATGGCATACAAAAACAAAAACAGCAGGCTGCGCACATAAACGCGGCGCCCTTCTTCCGTATCCCAGGTTATAAAATCAACAATGCCGTCGCTGTGCAAAGGCTTCTGCAAATCAGTGCCAACGCCGTTAAAAATACCTTCCACCACCGGCTGGCTGTAAAAACCGTTCAGTTCGCGGCTAACCTCCAAAAGCGTAATTCCTTCCGGATATTCTTTTATAGTACCATTTGGCAAAGTAAGTTTCAGCATAGTTTTTCTCCTTTTATGCAGGCTGTAATAATATTATACCGCATAAGCTGTTTTTTGCCAAAAAAGAAACCGCTACTTTTTGTTAACAATTACCGAAACCGATGGCTGGCTCATATTAAACAAATTTGCCAAAAACAACTGCGAAACGCCTTTTTCGTAATATAAGCGGCAAATTTCTTCGTTGCGTTCTTTGCGGTTAACAAACGGATGAATTTCAATAACTTCACCGCCGGTTTTATAACCGTAATCGCACAAAAGCACAATCATATATTCTCCGTCCGGCTTTTGTGCTTTAATCTCCCAGCAGCGCATACCGTTTTTGCCGCGCGGCATATAGTTAACGTATTCTGCCGTGCAGTCCGGCGCAAGCTGTTTAAATTTTGCTTCATTAAAAGGTACTTTTATCATTATTTTCTCCGGTATTTATAAAATAATATCAGCTTATTTATAAAATAAAAGGGAAGCCAAAACTTCCCTCTTACTATTTTTTAATTAAAATGTATAAGTTGCCTGTACATTAAAGCTGCCGCCCTGACGCTCGCCTGCATAGCCGCGCATGTTAAGGTCAAAGCTCCACGGGCTGTCAGGCGTCGGCTGATAGTTTAAGCCTATTTCTGCCATTACGCTGCTGCCCTGCAAGCTTTGGGTGGGCGCTTTCATGCCTGCCGCACGCATCTCGGCGTCGCCGTTAAATTCATACTCATAAGCCAGGCCGTAATAAGTGCTGAATTTATTTTCCTTATTGCTGGTAACGCGTGCGCCTATACGCAGGCGGTCGCTGTTAATGCTGTCAAACTCAAATTCGTCACCTGCAACATTAAAGCTGTCACCTTCCGTATAAGTATGGAAGAACTTGCCATAAACATCAAGGTCGCTGTCATCACCAAGGCTGAATATTTTGCCCACGCCGATATGTGCACCGTAATAAGCTGTTTCGCTTTCATAACCGTATTTATTCTCGCCGTCACTCAAAGCATCGGTCATTTCACTTTTCAGCATACCTGCACGCAGGCTGCCTTCCGTATAAACGCCGTGGCTGTTTTCATAACGTGCAGCAATACCGCCGCCGTTATAAACAAGGCTGCCGTCCCCACGGAAAAACTCATTGTTAAAATCGTTATAAGTGCGGTAGTTGCCGCTGCCGTTTTCATAGAACACGCCCCAGCTAAAGTCACCGCCATTGTGTTCGTTTTCTGCACCAACACCAACAATGGTGCTCCAGCCGTTAATTTTAATATCGCTGTTTACATCATATTTGCTGCGGTTGCCGTGTACGGCGGCAAAGGTTTTAACGCCGTATTTACCGTCGCGGCTTAAAGTATCAAGGCTGTCGGCAATCAAATCCGTGCCCTGGTTAATAAAGGCTGCGGCAACTGCACGGTTACTAGCAACTAAATCTGTTTGCTTATTGCGTTCCACCCCGGTTACAACTGCACTTAAAGCTTGCATTTGCATATCATCAGAAGATATTTGCCCATCTATTTCACCTTTTAATGTTACGTCCACATTATCTTCATACAATAATTGTGTATTTATTATTTTTGCTACGCCAGAATAATTTTTAAATTCCCGCTCATCAAACTTACTAATTTCATCATTATTATTTTTCGGCGTAAAAATTAACCATGCTTTATCACCTGTTTTTAAATCACTACCACTTATATTTCCTAATTTTACATTACCAATATTACTTATATCAGTAACCAACACACCACCCGTTCCTTCTGTTTTATCCCATTTACCAGTTGCTTGGTTATATGTAACATTAAAGGTTGGTTCTTGATTCCATTTAACATTTTCAAAAAGTATAGTATTAAAATTATGAACGCCATCAATACTACTACTAAAATCATTTATTTTTAATACATTATTATCATGTATACCTACTGTACCACTACTTTTATCCATCCACCCATATAAATGCGCATTTACGGTATTAGTACCATTCAGTTCAATAGTATTATTACTTGCATTTTTTCCAAATCCACCTATAATTCCTTCAAGTGGACTATATATATAACTGTTATTTTTTATAATAATGCGATTTCCATTAGCTTGCCCTTTTATATTTTCTCCTGCAACTATACGACCAATTATCGTACTATTATCTATATTTACAATATTATTATCAGCACTTGTAAATCCGGTAAAATTATTACTTATTTCAGAAACATAACCACCATTAACTTTCTGATTTACTCCTCCAGCAACATAACTATCAATTATGTCCAGCCTATTATTATTAGCAGTTACTGTTCCATTAAAAGGCTTTGTATTACCTATAGTTATACCGCCACCCATAATATTTTTATTTAATTCTATAAAACTCTTTTTTATTTCAACATTATTATTACTGCTGTTCCATTTTACTTCATCAGGGATATCTTTCTTACTAGAATCAACTGCGCCGTCAACTGCGCCGTCAACTGCGCCGCCAATTATATTATTAACTTCTTCTCTGTCATCCCTACTTTCCCCTAATTTATCTATTTTGACATTATTTCCTTTAACATTAATATTTTTAATGACTCGATTAAAATTATCAACATAACCACCATACAAATAATTTATATCCGCATCAATTTTATTAACTTCATTTTCTATATCCCTACGAATTACATTAACTTTATTTTCTATAACATTAACTCTATCTGTACTATTTCCAACACTACTATCGTATATATAGTATCCACCGGCAACAACCCCACCATTACTCTTCGCAGTAGTATTTATCAATGTTATTTTATTAAAATTATTATCGCTACCATATCCACCACCAAATACATTTGTTACTATCGTGCTATTTTCAATTGTTAAAGTATTATAATTATTACTTTCTCCGTAAGCTCCACCAGCAACGTGATTAAAAATTTTGCTATTGCTTATTTCTATTTCATTATTGTTTGTATTATAACTATATCCGCCATAAACACTAGAAACTTCACTATTTTCGACTGCTTCAATATTAGAAATATGTGCAGCAACATAAGCCTTATTTTTTATAGTTATCTTGTCTTTGCTATCAAAAGTTGTATATACATTTTTATTATTGTCAATATTAATAAATCTACCATCGTTTTTAATAGTATCTGTTGTAATTCTTTCGTTGTTAATCTCTAACGCCAAAGCATAATTACTTATACCAAAACTCAACAACATACTTAAAGTTACTGCTTTTGTTAAATTTTTACTTACACGTTTCATAACATAACTCTCCCCTTTTGTGTTCTGCCTTTTTTACAAAACAACTTTAGTAATATTATTTTACCATACCTTTACCCCCCCGCAAGACTTTTCAGTTTGCGTATGTCTAACTTTTACTGGTCTTGTTGTAACAGGGTTTGCTTTCGCAGGTTAGCGTTTTTTTAAAGGGTGCTGAATCGTTTTACAATAAACGCAAACCTTTTAATATAACATAAAAATTTTTGCAAAAACAGTCTTGTTTTTTTGCCTGCGTTTTTGTTATTATAGTTTTCGCCGCTTTTTTGGGTGCGCACCGCAAAACGGCAAAATAATTTTTAAGGAGGCTTCACCTTTTTTGATGAAACCTGATTTTACTATTAACAAAAATTTTAAAATTGATGTGGAAGAAACCAGCAATGCACAGCACACCCAAAAATTAATTACTGGCGCCCAGAACGGTGATAAAGCGGCGATGGAAAAACTTTGTACTGCTTTTGAGCCTTTGTTCCGCAAGGAAATGCGCCGTGAGATTTTTTATAACGGGCTGGGTTTTGATGAAGGGCTTAGTTTGGCGCGCTTGAAATTTATAGAACTGGTACTAACCTACAACGGAGCGGATTATGAGCATTTTGCGGGTTACGTACGGTGCAGAATACATTTTGCGCTGTATGACGCCGTTAAAAAAGTTTGGGCAGATGAAAATAAAAAAAGCCCCCTGCCCCAAACGGATGAAGCAGAAGGCACGGAATTTACCGATAATGTTATAGAACGCAGGGAACTGAGTATTTTATTAAACCTTGCACTGGCAAAGCTTACGCATAAACAGCGCCAAACCATTACGGCACTGTATTTTGAGGGGCTTAACGGCAAGGAAACAGCGCGGATGCTGAATTGTGCGCCCTGTACGGTAACAAAGCACCATAAACTGGCACTTAAAAATTTAAAAGCAAAATTAGCTTAATATAAATAAATGAGGCACTGTACCGCAAAAGTACAGTGCCTTTTAGTTTGCTTATTTAATTTTAAGCGTTTTGCATCATTCTTTAATCATGATGTCGATAATAACTTCGTTGGTTTTTTCCATGCCTTTTTTAGCCAGGGTGCCAACGTTGGCAAGGGTTTCTTCAACATCTTTGCCTACAATGCCATCGCCGGGCTGATAGTTGTTGCCGGTTTTGCACATGTTGTAGCCGATAATGCCTGCTTCAACGGAGTTGGCAATTTTACCTGCGCAGGATGCTTTTGCACCGTCGCAAATCATGCCGCTGGTTACGCCTACGGCGTTGGTAATGGTGTGGCCGATTTCTTCAAGCGTTGCACCATGCAGGTAAGCAATGCCTGCACCTGCGCCTGCGCCTGCGCTTACAGCGCCGCAGAATGCGGAAAGTACGCCGATAGGAGTTTTTTCGTGGATGGTTACGAGGTTTGCAAGTGCAAGAGCACGGTAAAGTTTTTCTTCGGATACTTTAAGTTCCTGTGCGTAAACAATAACAGGAATGGAAGTGGTCATACCCTGGTTGCCGCTGCCGGAGCAGATTACAACCGGCATTTCGCAGCCGTTCATGCGGGCATCGCTGCCTGCTGCTGCCATAGCGCGTGCGCGGGTGCGTACGTCCGGGTTTTCGCCGGCCATTTTTAAAAGTACGCTGCCGATATTGGCGCCGTAGTTGTTGCGCAGGCCTTCTTCTGCAATGGCCATGTTGCATTTAATCTGCGGGTCAAGAACGTGTTTCAAATCTTCAACGTCTACGGTGTTGGCAAAATCATAAATGTCGGCCAGGTTAAGCAGGGTTCTGTCGGTAAGGCCTTCATTGGTTTCGCCGTTAACGGGAATGTATTTAAGTTTTTCGCCGTCTTTTTCAATCAGTACAACGTTGGTATGGTCGTTGGCAATGCGCACTTTAACATAGTGTTCGCCCTGATACAGGGTAATGATAATGTCAAAGGTGCAGCCAAGCTCGATATGTTTGGTGGTAATTTCGGTATGCTGCAAAAACTCCTGCATTTTGGCAATCTGTTCCGGGGTAACGTCGGCTAAAACTTCCAGTTCTTTATCCGGGTTACCGGCAATAATGCCTACTGCCGCAGCAACAGGAATGCCTTTCATGTGGTTGGTGTTGGGGACGATTACCGATTTTACGTTTTTAATGATACTGCCGCTTGCTTCAACCAATACTTTGTCGGGCAGGCCGTCCATATATTTTGCCGCAACTGCCGCTGCATAGGCTAAAGAAATCGGCTCAGTACAGCCCATAGCAGGTTTAAGTTCTTCCTCCAGAATCTGAATATAAGCTTTGTACTTCATGTCTGTTTTGTTCACAATCCATCTCTCCCTTTCTTATATTTCAAGATTCCCCTCGCAAACTTCAATGCATTGTTTATTATTTGTGTATTGCATCCTGTGCTGCTTTGATTTTAGCTGCCATACCGCCGATTTTTTTAAGCGGTACTGCACACAGTGCAATACGGATGCCTGCTTTAAGAGGCACTGCAAAGATGTTGTCATCGTGCAGTTTGCTGCATACTGCTTCCGGGTCGGTATCCGGAATGGAAAGGAAGAAGCCTGCAATATACGGAAGGCATTTCAATCCGCACTCGTTTGCTTCTTTCATAAACAAATCGGCACGGGCTTTAATCATCTGGTAATAGTCGTTGCGTTCTTTTTGTACGGCTGCCAGCAGTTCCGGGTCTTTGTAAACGGTTGCCAGTGTTTTCATGGCAGGGCGGTTAATGTTAGACCAGGTTGCGCGGCTGGTGTACTGGTTAATGCCTTTAAATTCGTCAATAACTTCTTTGGAAGAAGAAACGCCTATCATTGCGCCTGTGCGCTGGCCGTACATAGTAAAGCCTTTGGACATGCTGTATGCAACGATTGTTAAAATGTTGGCAGGCAGGTTGGAAATCTTTTTAAAGAATTTGCGTACTGCCTGGCGTTCGCCCGCATAGTCGATGTAGGCAATATCCAAAAGCAATGTTACGGTTTTGCCGGTGCCTTCGGTAGCATTTTTAAGAATGTCAATTACGCCCTGCATATCTTCTTCGCTGAGGCTGTAGCCGGTGGGGTTATGTGCCGGAGTGTTGATGATTAACAGCAGGCTTTTTTGTTTGCTTAAAATTTCTTCTACCTTTGCTTTTAAGGCAGGCAGGTTATATTTGTTGTTTTCGTCCAGCATGGTATAGGTGTCGAGCTTGCGGCCCATATCGTTGCAGAGCACGCTGTACGGGTCCCAGTACCAGTCACTGGTAAGGGCGGTTTCGCCTTCATCCATGTAGTTCCAGATTGCATGGTGAATTACGCCGGTGCCGCCGGAGGTGGCAACTGCTGCCATGTAGCCTTCCGGACGGGAATCGCCGAAAGCTGCGTTCAAAACTTCTTCCAGATAATCCGGCAGGCCGGAAATTGGTGCATAAGCAATGAGTTCATCGGTAGAAAGGCTGCGGAAAACTTTATCTACCGTGGGCAGGCATACAAGTTTTTCGTCCTCGTCCAAAATAGCGCCGATTGTGGCGTTGGTTACGTTTTCTGCGCCTATTTTTTTGGCTGCGGCAACGCACGCTGCGTTAGCGGCAAAAATAGTGTCTTCGGCGGATTTACCTTTTGCGTGGTTAGCTGCAATACTTGTCAGCATATTAATTACCTCCAGTTTTTATATCAATCAGTTTTCTGCTTCCTGCGGGAAGAAGCGGCTGTGGATTGCATTAACAGCCTGGGCCACTTTCTGTTCGGGCACAAGGCAGGAAATACTGATTTCTGATGTACTGATTACGCCGATATTAATGCCGGCTTCTGCCAGCGCACCGAACATACCGGCGGCAATGCCCGGGCTGCCAAGCATGCCCGCGCCTACAATGGATACTTTGGCTACGTTAACTTCAAGGTCTACTTTATCAAAAGGCATGGCGGCCTTAAGGTTTTCCAAAACGCCGAGAGCCTCTGCCATATCGGTTTTGGCTACTGTAAACAAAATGTCGTTTTTATCTTTTTGTACGCTTGCGCTCTGCACAATCATGTCAACGTCGATATTGGCATCTGCCAGCGCCGCAAAAATTCTGTAAGCTACGCCCGGTTCATCCGGCACGCCGCGTGCTGCCAGTTTTGCAACGTTGGTATCGTGCGCTACGCCGCGGATAACAAATTTTTTCTCCTGCACTGTATATTCCCCCCTGATAATAGTTCCCGGAACTTCATGAAATGTAGAACGCACATGGATTGCCACGCCGTTGTGTTCGCCGTATTCTACCGCGCGCGGCTGCATTACGCCTGCGCCGAGGCGGGCAAGTTCCAGCATTTCGGCAAAGGTAATTTCGTCAAGCTTAATGGCGTTTGGCACAATGCGCGGGTCGGCAGTGTAAACGCCGTCCACATCGGTATAAATATCGCAGATGCCTGCATTAAGCCCGGCTGCAATGGCAACGGCGGTTGTATCGCTGCCGCCGCGGCCCAGAGTTGTTATATCGCCGCTGCCGGTAATGCCCTGAAAACCTGCCACTATTACAACATTGCCTTCATCAAGCGCTTTTTGTACGCGCTCGGCTTCTACATTAATAATACTTGCTTTAGAATATTTGTCGTTGGTTTTAATTCCGGCCTGCGCGCCCGTAAAAGAAACCGCAGGCTGGCCTTTTGCCCAGAATGCCCCTGCCATTAAGGCAATGGTAACCTGTTCGCCGGTTGCCAGAAGCATATCGAGTTCGCGTTTGGGCATTTCCGGGTTAACACGCCCGGCCAAAGCCAGAAGGTCATCAGTGCTGTCGCCCATTGCCGATACAACTATTACAATTTTATCGCCGGGCTTTTTTTCTTTCAGCACCCTGTTTACAATACCATGAATTTTTTCCGGCGTCGCTACAGAGCTTCCGCCAAATTTTTTTACCAATATAGCCATCAGGTTCCCCCCATGAAAAAATACTGCTATATAAATATTGTACCATAATTGACATATTCTGTATACACTGTTAATTATGAAAGCACAGTTTTTTAAATGTTAATTAAACAGATATTAAAAATTAATAATGGTTGCGCCGCTGCCGCCTTCGTTAAGCGGTGCTTCCGCAAGCGATTTTACCGAAGCGTGGGTTGAAAGGTAGGCCGTAAGCCCTGCCTTTAAAGCGCCGGTGCCTTTGCCGTGAATAATGCGCAGGCTGGTAAGCCCTGCCAAAAGCGCATCATCCATAGCTTTATCAACTGCCGGAATGGCTTCGTCCATAGTCATGCCGCGCACGTCAACTTCGGTGCGCGCGCCAATGCTTTTAGATACAAAGAACTGGTGCGCAAAGCCCTTGCGTTTTTTGCCGAAGTTTTCACCGGCGGCGTTGCTTTTGGCTTTGCCGCGCATGGCAATGCAGTCTTTGGCTTTAACGGTGGTTTTTAAAATGCCTATCTGTACGGTAACTTCGCTGCCGTTAACGGCAATTATGGTTCCGTCCTTGCCGAGCGATTTTAAAAATACAGTCTGCCCCGCTTTTGCGGTTTGCGGCGTTAAAGGCTCGCCTTCCGGCACGGGCGTTTCGGCTGCAAAACTTTTCTGCAGTTTTTTGCGTGCCGCTTCTGCCGCTGCCTGCAACTGTTTGGCGTCAAAATCGGTTTTCATTTTGCGCAGTTCTTTTAAAACTGCTTCCGTTTCGCGGCGGCTGCTGCGGTAAAGTTCGTCTGCCTGTTCGCGCGCTTTGCGCAGAATTTCGTTTTTGCGGTGTTCAAGCTCCTGCTTCTGGTGCTGAAGTTCCTGCTTAATGCGTTCGCTTTCGGCTTTTAAGCTGCGTATTTCGCGGTTTTGCGTTTCGTATTCGCGCCTTTCGCCTTCCAGCTCTTTCAGCACGTCTTCCATGTGTACGTGTTCCTGCGTTAAAAAGCTGCCCGCGTTTTCAATAATATCATCATCCAAGCCAAGCCTGCGGCTGATGTTAAACGCATTGCTGCTGCCCGGCACGCCCATTAACAAGCGGTAGGTAGGACGCAGCGAAACAGGGTCGAATTCCACGCTGGCGTTTTCCATTCCCTGACGCCCGTAAGCAAAGGTTTTAAGCTCGCTGTAATGCGTGGTTACTATTGTAAGCACGCCGCGTTTGTGCAGGTGTTCCAGTATCGACATGGCAAGCGCCGCGCCTTCGTTAGGGTCGGTGCCTGCGCACAGTTCGTCTATCAGCACCAGTTCACCGGCTTTTACCTGTTTTAAAATTTCCACCATATTCGTCATATGGCCGGAAAAGGTACTTAAACTTTGTTCAATGCTCTGCTCGTCGCCAATATCGGCATAAACCGCACCGATAACCGGCATTTTGGCGCTTACCGCCGGTACAAACAAGCCTGCCTGCACCATCAGCATAAAAAGACCCACTGTTTTTAAGGCAACAGTTTTGCCGCCGGTGTTAGGGCCGGTAATTAAAAGCGTGTTAAACCTGCCGCCGATTTCAATATCAAGCGGCACAACTTTTTGCGGGTCTAACAGCGGGTGCCTGCCTTTGGCAATTTCTATGCCGCCGCCAATGTTTACAACCGGGCGCACGGCTTTTTGCTGCTGGGCAAGGTAAGCGCGCGCGGCTATAAAATCAAGCTCCGTAAGCTGCTCCATAGCCTGGGTAATGCGGGACGCATCCGCACCGACCATGCCGGAAATGGAACGCAGGATACGCTCTATTTCTTCCTGCTCCTGCGCAAGATAACGCTTAATATCGTTATTCAGGTTAACAACCGCCATCGGTTCAATAAACAGGGTTGCGCCACTGCCCGACTGGTCGTGCACCACGCCGGGGAAATTATAACGGTATTCCTGCTTAATGGGTATTACATAACGGTCGCCGCGCATGGTAACAAGCGCGTCCTGAAAATACTTCTGGTTATTGGGGTCATGCAGGATGCTGTCGAGTTTTTCGCGCACGCGGTTTTTGGCAACCTGCACGCCGGTGCGCAGCCCTGCAAGTTTGGTGCTAGCGCTGTCTAAAATTTCGCCTTTTTCGCTTACCGTGCTTGCAATAAGGCGTTCAAGCTTGGGAAAGGCTTCCAAACCGGCAGCATATTCTGCCAACTGCGGCGCAATTTCCGCTTCGTCTGCCAAAAACTGCTTAACCATGCGCAGGGCTTCGCAGGTTGTACCTACCTGCATTAATTCTTCCGGCTCTAAAACACTGCCTATGCGCGCACGTTTAACCTGCGGCAGAATGTTGTACGCCCCGCCGAAAGGAAAACGCTTGCCATCATCCAAAAGGCGCAGTGCTTCTGCAGTTTCCTCCTGCAAACGCTTTACGGAGGCAAAATCGCTTTCAATGCGCATGTTCATAACGCGTTCGCGCCCAAGCGAAGTTGCCGTTTTGCCTGCCAGCATTTCTTTTACTTTATCAAATTCTAATGTTTGTATTGCAAACTTAGCCATAATTCTCCTTATAAAACGCCGCGGAAGTAATGCCCGCGCGTTGTATGGGGCAGGTTTTCCTCCTGCCTGATTTCACCGTTCATTACGCCTTTATATAACGCTGCCATTTGGGCGGTTTCTTCTTCGCTGTAATAGCGTGCGTCTATCAAAAGGCGCTCTACACCGGCTTCCTGCACGGCTTTAAGGTTAGCCAGCAGGGAAAGGTCATGCGCGTTTAAAACGTGCATGCGGCAGTTCTGGTCGGTTACAAGCGGAAAACTTGCGTCTTTGCGGTCGTTTAAAAATAACTGTTCGCGGCAGTTAAAGCTGCATTTGCCTTTGTCCAGCCCGCCAAGGAAGCTGCCTCCGGCGCAGTATTCCGAAACCATCATTTCTATGCGCCCCTGTACAAGGCATTCCAGCGGCATCGGGCTTACAGCGCACAAATGCTCAATTTGTTTCAAAGTAAGTTCCGCGCTTAAAACCGCGCCTTTGGCACCGGCTTCGTGCCAAAATTCAAGGCAGCTGCTGTTGTAAATGTTAAGCGCCATATCTGCCCACAGCGGCAGGGTGCAGTTTTCTTTGGCTATTTGCCACAGGCTGTTGTTGGCAATGTAAACAGCATCGGGGTTAAGCTGCTGCCATTTGGCAAATTGCCGTGCGTAAAATTCTTCCTGCCCCTGGCTGATTATGCGCGGAGTGCCCGGCGCCCATTTTTTGCCGTATTGCGCGGCAAGTTCCGCTACTTTGGCGTAATCGGCATCCGTAACAATTTTAGTGCTGAACAAATCGCCGCCAAAAATAATATAATCGGCACCGGCGGATAAAGCTGCCTGGGCTTTGCCTACCGTATCAGTGCGCACGGTTAAAACTGCGTGCTTTTTGGGAATGTTCTTTTCCGGTTTTACAAGCTGCACATCAACTTTATGCTTTTCCGTGCGTTTTGGTGCAAAGGCTTCCAGCCTTGCTGCGTCCAGCGCTTCTGCCGCCATGCGGCGAGCTTCGTTAATTTCGCTCATGGGCACCATAACGCCGTCGTCAAGGTCAACGGTTAAACTATTCAGTACGTATTCGGTTGTGCCCAAACGGTCTACCTGCTTGCGCACTGCGGCTTCATCAAGCGCGTGCTTGCGGGCAGTTTCTGTAATAAAATTGGTTTCGCCAAAGCCGGTGCTGCCTTCATCATCCGTTAAAAGCACGGTTAAAGGCTGCCCCAATTTAGCGGTTACAACTGCATCTACCGGTATGCGGCGTTTGGCTTTTTCGCCGTAAAACTTACCGGCGTAAGCCATAAGCTCGGCATCAAAAGTGCGGAACACGCGGTCATTCATGCGTACGCCGTTTGGTATGTCTATAACTACCTGCGTACCGGGCAGGGCGCTTGTTACCTCCTGCCCGTTCTGCGTCATTTTGTTAACGGTTGTGCCAACGCGCCCGCCAACTTTTACCCAAAATTCAAGCCCGTCACCCAGCGAAAGTTTCTTTTCCAGCTTGATGGCGGCTTTGTTTTCGCCCTTAAACAGCTTTACCACGCGGCCTACCATAACGCCGCGGTTATTGGGCCTGCGGTCGCTCATCATGGTTCTGCCGGGGCGGCTTACCATATACGCGGTAGTAAAATCACGGTTAAAAATCTGCTCAATATTTTCAAAATCCTGCTGCGGCACGTTGTAATTGCCCGCAAGGTAACTGTCGATGGCGCGGCGGTACGCATCTACCACCACTGCCACATATTCCGGGCGTTTCATGCGCCCTTCTATTTTATAGCTGGTAACTCCGGCATCTATCAGCTGCGGCAAAATTTCCAGCGTGTTCAAATCCTTAGGGCTTAAAAGATATTGCCCGGCGTCAGTTCCTGCCAGCATGTCCCTGCCGTTTTTATCGGTAAGCTTATACGGCAGGCGGCAGGGCTGCGCACAGCGCCCGCGGTTGCCGCTGCGTCCGCCGATAAGGCTGCTCATCAGGCACTGGCCGCTGTAGCATACGCATAACGCGCCGTGAATAAATACCTCTATTTCGGTATTGGTACTATTGCAAATGGTTTTAATGTCTTTAATGCTCAGTTCACGCGCCAGCACGGCACGTTCCATGCCGTTTTCCGCACACAGGCGCACACCGGCAAGGCTTGTTACCGTCATCTGCGTGCTGGCATGCAGCGGCAGCTGCGGCAAAAGTTTGCGTGCCAGGTTAATAACGCCCATGTCCTGCACGATAATGCCGTCAACGCCCACGTTATTTAAAAACAGAAGGTAATCGGCAAGTTCCGGCATTTCGGCATCATCAACCAAAGTATTTACCGTTATATACAGCCTTACCCGGTGCATGTGCGCAAAATACACAGCCCGGGTCAGTTCTTCTCTGTCAAAATTGCTGGCATACTGGCGTGCGCCAAAGGCTTTGCCGCCCATGTAAACGGCATCGGCCCCGGCGTTTACCGCCGCTTCCAGTGCCTCCCAGCTTCCGGCAGGCGCCAGCAGTTCGATTGTTTTATTATGTTTCATCACATTCACCATTATTCTTTAGCTGCCGCCAGAAGTTTTTCGTATTCTTTGCGCAGTTTATAAAGTTCACCGGCAAAATCAAGCGCTGCCCAAACGGCTACGCGCCCGGTTTTTACCACGTGAGTTTTTTCAGCAAACTGCTGCATTTTTTTATCCACCATTTCCGCAATGGCTTCGGTTTCTTTTTTGGGCAGCTCCGTTGTTAAATTATACTGTTCGTTAAAAATGGTTACAGTAATGGTTTTTTTCTCCATTTAAACCTCCGTTACTGTGCGGCAATATCAAAGCTGAATTGCTGTACGCCCATCATTTCCCAACCGCGTTTGTATTCCATTGTTACTTTATAGTTTCCGGGGTTCTGCACGGCCAGGAAAATTATTTCGCTGCCCATTACGCCGGTCTGCCCGTCCATGTTCATCGGCATCATATAAGAACGGCCGATTTCAAAAACGGAAGCAGCGTCGGAAGGATGCACCTGCCAGCTGTAACCGGTGCTGCGGTTGGCGTCGAGCTTAATTGCCAGAATAGCGCCCGGTTTTACAGGCACCAGCCTGTCCTCAACGGCACGGGTCATAAACGAAACCGGCAAAATTCTTACGGCTTCGGCTGCGCGGATTGCGGGCAGCAAATTTTTATACGGCATAACGCGCGTATAGGCTGCACCGTCCGCATCGCGGAAATGCACGCCGTCTTCATATAAAAGCGCGTCGTTATACGGGCCGGTAATGTTGGTAAAGGTTTCGCCGCCGCGGAAAATTTCCGTCAGCGCCATTTCCCTGCCGGTGGTTAAATCGATATTAACGCCTTTGTAAACGGTGTTTGCTCCGTTTTCCGCTTTCAGCAAAATGCCGACAACCGTAGGCCTGTTTAAAGTTACGGTGTAGGAAAGACGGCAGCTGCCAAGCTGTTTGGCCAGATTGCCGGCAGCATTGTTAAGCACGCGGTTGGCGCTTTTTTGCAGGCTGATATTATCAATTCCGTCGGTTTCCGGTATTACGCCCGATACGCTGCCGGTTACCACGCGGCTGTAAACGGTTGCAGTCTGCTGGGCAAAACATACGGATGCCATCATCATTAAAGCTAAAAACAGTCCGGTAATCTTCATCTTTCCACACCCTCCATATTACATATTTTTAATAAATTCTACGGCTTTTTCTATGCGCTCCAAAGTTTTTTCACGGCCCAAAAGCACCATTACGTCAAACAGGCCGGGGCTTACGGTACGCCCGGTAAGCGCAAGGCGCGTGGGGTGAATTGCCTTGCCAAGGGAAAGGCCGTGTTCTTCCGCAATTTTATTGTACAGTGCTTCGGTAGTTTCAAGGTTAAATTCCGGCAGCGCTTTAATGCCTTCAATGCAGGCTTCCAAAAGTTCTGCGGCTTCCGGTTTAAAATGTTTGGCTACGCCTTTTTCGTCATAGCTTTCCACATCTTTAAAGAAATATTCGGCAGCGTCAACAACTTCCTGCAAGGTTTTTACGCGCACGCGCACAACATCAACCAGTTTTGCAAAATATTCTTTGTTGTTGTCAAGCCATTCCTGCGTTACAAGGCCGGATTTTACAAAAAACGGTTCTGCTTCGGGCAGAATTTCTTCCAGCGGCAGGCTGGAAAGATACTGGCCGTTCATCCAGGTTAATTTTTTAACGTCGTAAACAGCGGCTTTTTTGCTCATCTGTTCCAGTTCAAACAGTTTAACGGTTTCTTCAAGGCTGAAAATTTCGCGTTCATCGCCGGGGCCCCAGCCAAGCAGGGTAAGATAGTTAACAATGGCTTTGTTTAAATAACCCTGGCTGCGGAATTCTTCAACGCTGGTTGCGCCGTGGCGTTTGCTGAGTTTGCTGCGGTCCGGCGCAAGTATCATCGGCATATGGCCGAATTTAGGAGGCTCAAAGCCGCAGGCTTCGTACATCAGAATCTGCTTCGGAGTGTTGGAAAGGTGCTCTTCCGCACGCAGAACGTGGCTGATGCGCATCATATGGTCATCAACAACAACGGCAAAGTTATAAGTAGGCATACCGTTGCTTTTTACAATTACAAAATCGTCAAACTGGGTTAAATCAAAAGTAACGTCGCCGTGAATAAGGTCATGCACGGTTAAAGTGCCTTCTGTAGGAATTTTAAGGCGAACGGAATAAGGTTCACCGGCAGCAACGCGGCGTTTGGCTTCTTCCACGGGAATATCGCGGCAGGTGCGCGCATAGCGGAACGGCTGTTTTAAAGCGCGCTGTTTTTCGCGCTGCGCTTCAAGGTCTGCCGGGGTGCAGAAGCAATAGTATGCCTTGCCTTCGTCCAAAAGGCGCTGGGCAACCTCCTTATACAGCGGCAGGCGCTCGCTCTGGAAGTACGGACCGGCCTCGCCGCCAACCTCCGGGCCTTCATCCCAGTTTAAGCCGAGCCATTTAAGGCTGGTTAAAATCTGGCTTACGCTGTCTTCCTTCAAGCGTTCGGTATCGGTATCTTCAATGCGCAGTACCAGCTTACCGCCGTTTTTGCGGGCAAACAGCCAGTTAAAAAGGGCCGTTCTTGCTCCGCCGATATGTAAATAGCCAGTAGGGCTGGGTGCAAAACGCACGCGAATTTCGTTCATTTCATCGTCTCCTCAATCAAAAATAAAACTCTATAACATTATAATTATACAACTTATCGCTGTATAAAGCAATTTATACAGCTTACAAAGGCTAAAACAAACAATTAAAGCCGGTACGGAATCCGGCTTTAATTTACGCAGATTACTTAACAACAACCGGCACAAACAGGGCTTCAATGCCGGTAATATCATACGGGCTGAAACGTACAAACAGTTTGGAAGGCTTACCGTTAATTACAAAGCACGAATAGGTAAACCTGCCCTCCCACCTGCCGGCGTCAGTTTCCACGCTTACAAGGTCAGAATCTATAAACTCCTGGTAAATATCGGCACAGTCATCGGCTTCTTCCGCCTCATAGCTGAAGGTTCCGTCCGGCTCGATAATGGAAATATTGCAGCCTTCGCGCCCGAAGATAGGCTTTTTAAGGAATTTGCGCCCTGCAAAATTCCTGGCGTCCATCGAAGTTTCCGCAATATTCGTGCGCACAATCTGCTTTGCGGCATCGTCAAAATAACCGGTGCTTCCGGCAAGATAATGCGCTATCGCCATCATGGCCTTGTTCTGCATTAAAATAGCCTTAACCGGGTTTACCAGAATAACTTTGTGCATATTCGCCAAATCCATCAGCTTTAATCCGACAGGGTAACCGTCGTCCGATTCGTCGTCCATTAAAAGTTCCAGCGGGTGCAGGCGGTACAAAACATCAATTTTATATTCGCCGCTGCCGTCGTTATGGTAAACGCCGTCGTCCTTTACAACCAAATCAATAAGCCTTGCCGCACGCACATTAACAAATTCATACTCGTCAAAACGTGCTTTAATGTAATCTTCCAGAGTATTTTTCAGATACATCATATTGGCCCAGTCTTCGGCGTAAGCATCATTTGCCGCCAGCGTAATATTTACGCCGCTGAAATTAATTTTACCCTTCAGCGTTGTTTTTAAAAGCTCCGTAAAAGGCTCAATAAGTTCAGCGTCAAACCCATCATCTTCGCTGCCTGCAAAATATTTCTGCGCCACGGCATTTCCGTAAAACGCTTCCGGCATGGCGCAGGGCGTATCGGCGTTAATTTCCACAACCTTATAAATGCCGTTCTTGTCCTTTACAAAATCAAGGCGCGCTATGTTTGTTACATATTTGCTGTCGTCGTCCAAAATAAACGGCGTCAGCTTCGGCGTCATGTTAATAATGTCTATCGGCATTACATTGCCTTTGCTGCGCACGTCTTCGGCAAGCTTTGCCATTACGGCGCACACCTCGCGCGCAATGTACTGTATTTTTTCTTTTTCGCTTTTGCTTAGATAAAGCGGGCTTAAAACCGGATACCTTGTTTCGTAATCCGGCGCATCAATGTAAGGAATTATTTTTTCGTCCAAAAGGTCAATCCACGATGATTTTTTAAGCATGGCCTGCCTCCTTACGATACCGCACTGCTGCGTGCCGCGCCGCTGCTGATGCCTGTTTTGCCGGTTGAAGGGCTTGTTACCTTACTGGTTGTAGTGCCGCTTTTGGTTCCCTCTGCCCCGCTCACTTTGGAATTGCCTGCGGTATTGGCCTCGGTACCGGCAGTATTGCCGGGTACAGGCGTGCCCTGCCTTACGTTAGTAGTAGTGCCGCCAAACATCGGCCAGTGCCAGAACATCCACCACGGATAAACCATAGAAGTGTTGGCAGAACCGTTTTCTTCCTGTTCTTCGTTTTCATTGTTGCCGCACCCTGCGGTGGAAGCAAGCATTGAAAGCACTATTGCGCCAGCTATAATTTTATTGCGTTTTTCTTTAGTAAGCATTTCCTATCACCTATTTACGTTTCTGCCTTCTGTTGCTGCCGGTTTTAGGCGCTTTGCGCTTATCGGCAACGGCGCTCCTGCCTCTTTTCGGCGCAGCCGGCTTTTTCTTTTTCGGCGCAGCGGTCTGCTCGCGGCGGGCTATAACCTTGCCTTCCAAATTCTGTTTTTCCATGCGCACGTTCAATTTGCTTTCTATGTTGCGCAGCCATTTCACTTCGTCCGCCGTGTACAAAGTTATGGCAACGCCCTCGTTGCCTGCCCTGCCGGTACGGCCAATGCGGTGCACATACCAGTCAACATCATGCGGAATGTCATAGTTAATTACATGCGTTACGCCTTCAATATCAAGCCCGCGGGCTGCAATATCGCTGGCAACAAGTATTTGCAGCTTCGCATCGCGGAACTTTTTCATAACCGTTTTGCGTTTGGCCTGCGAAAGTTCACCGGTTAAAACATCAACGTTGTAACCCATACCGCCAAGCACGTCACCCAAAGCGTTGGCGCGTTCCTTGCTCATGCAGAAAATTATCATAAGATACGGGTTTAAACGGTCTATTAACGAAGCCACCGCACGGTCGCGGTATTCATCCGTTGTTTTAATGCAGATTTGCTTAATTGTGTCAACGGTTGCTTCATTGGGGTTAATATCAATAAGCACCGGGTTGGTAGTAATGCGGCGGCCAAGCTTCTGCACTTCTTCCGACAGAGTTGCGCTGCAAAGCATTACCTGGCGGCCGGAAGCCGTCATGCCCAAAAGCTCTGCCGCATCGTCAACAAAGCCCTGTTTAAGCATTTCGTCAACTTCGTCCAGCACAAAATAACCAACACCGCCAAGGCTTACATTGCCCTTGCGGATATGGTCCAAAAGCCTGCCCGGCGTGCCGATAAGTACATGGCAGGTATTTTCGAGTTTATGTTTTTGCAGTTCAAAATCGCGCCCGCCGGTAACGGCAAGCACTTTAACCGCACTTTCCTTGCCTGTTAAACGCTTAAACTCCGCGGCAATCTGCTGGGCAAGTTCGCGCGTCGGCGTTACAATCAGCGCCTGCGCATAGTTTTTTGTAACGTCAATACGCTGTGCAAGCGGCACCAGAAAGGCAAGCGTTTTGCCGGTGCCCGTCTGCGCACGGGCAATAACATCACGCCCCGCGTAAAGGGCAGGTATTGCCTGCGCCTGTACCGGCATCGGTTTGGTAATGCCCATATTTTTCAAGGCTTCTATAAGTTGTTCCGGCACTTTCATATCTTTAAAACTTGGTAACATATAATCCCTCTTTTCTGTCAAAATTCTATTTAAAAAGCGTCCCAAAAGGGGCGCCCGGCTTCTACCTGCTTATTATATCATACTCCGGCAATATTTTTTGCGAAAAAATTTTAACATTATATTTGAATATCCGCAGCGAAAATGTTATTCTAATAGTAGAAAAACTTTAACTGATAATAGTGAGGTGGCAGTTATGCAGAATAAACGTACCTGGCTTTACCTGATATTAATGCTGATACTTTTTACACTGATTTGCGCCCAGCAGCAGCAAATTAATGACCTGCGCGACGATTTAAGCACTTTGCAGGAACAAACCGTACAAATAGAAAAGCAGCTTAACGAGCACATTACCCCGCCGCTTCCGGCAGAAACCGCTGACGGCGCAGTGATTGTGGAAAGAAATATTAACGAATAAAATATTTACAAAAAAACAGAGGGCAAAATTTGCTCTCTGTTTTTTCTCTGTTATACATTTATAAATGATAAAAATCAGGCGAAAAATTTATACTGATGCGGTTCTGCAAAAAACTGCGCCTCCTCCGATTCCGGTCAGGCTGCGCAGCTGACCTCTCGCACACAAATATTTTAATTTTAGCCGCCGCAGTTTTTGCTATCACCTTACAGCATAAACCATTCGCCCACGTAACAATATTTTTATCCCCATGTGCAATTTTTCAAAAGTTCAGCAATTTTGCTTGTTTCGGGTAATTCTTCAATTTTACTGCCTTCCGGCATAATTTTATTTATTTCATCTACCAGGTCAAACATTCTGCTGCCCATAGGTGCACGCGGCGTAATCTTTTTAAAATCAGTATCATAAAATTCATCAACAATAAAAAATCTCAGCCATTTTCCTTCTTCGTTATTTGCTATAAGAGCATTTTCAATACGGTTTTTTATATCATCCGTTAAAGTTCCTTGTATGCTTTTTTTAGCGAATTGTGCTTTATTATTTTTTAAAGCAGCATCAAAAATACTATTTATTTTGCCAATAGCACGCACTGATTTATCAGTATATAATCCTATATATGTATGCGGAGAATAACCTCTGCTACTTTCGTGACTGTATAAATTATTAGCTTTATTACTTTCAAAACTTGTACCGGAAAGAACTACGCGCATACGTTTCCAATCATCTGGAATCAAATCACTATCATAACAATACCGTTCATAATCAGCAATTATATTCTGCATATCAATATCGCGGTCATCAACCACTTCTTTTACAGCTTCTATTAATTTTTTAAATGTTAAATTAATATGTATTACATTTTTATTTTTACATTCACTATCAATTTTCTGCTTTAAATTGCTTTCCATTTCCCTTGGGTCAAGAGTCATTAAAAATTTATAATTATAACCTTCAAGGCTTGCTAAATGATGCAATAATTGTTTTTCAGCAAAGTTATTATGCAATTTTGTTTCAACGGCAATTTTAAAACTTTCCTGCATAATTGCAGCATCAGGTACACTACTCTTATTTTTTTCTTGCAAAACTACTTTTAATTCAACATCAATGTCAATATCTTCTACAAGGTTATTTAAAAAAGAAAAGAAAGATTTAGGCGAATTTAAATACAAGCGCGATAACAACAGCATTGCATTTGCAGTATCAACATTTTCTTTTGAATGATAACGCTGAAAATAATGTGTTTCCATTATTCTCCACCCCTTAATTGTATTTATATAATAATTCTATGATTTCCATTAAATCTTGTCAAACAATTAAAATTTGCTTTATAAAAAAATCAAGTATATAATAGTTTAAATTCAACTATCAGTTAAGGAGGCTGACATTATGATAAAAGAAATAATATGTGTAGACATAGGTAAAACCATTTATGTGGTCAGCACTGATAAAGACGAATATTATTATATTAGTACCAAGCAAAGAAAAATTGTTAAAGGCTGCCTTGCTGAACTTACAAAAGTTGGTTACTGGTTAGAAAACGAAGATCATTCTGATTATTTGCTTAAATTGTTAGAAGATATTTTAAAATATCCTGATATTGTTATTGATAACCGCAAAGCCGGTACTTTACAGGGTTACGTTATAAGAAATCAATATGACCTTTCACCGGAAGAAGCAAAAGAACTTGCCAGCAAGTTAAACGAAGATTTTAAATAACCCTGCTATAAACAAATCCCCGATACTTAAAGTACCGGGGATTTTTATTTTTTAGTGTAAATTTTAGTTTAATTTGCCGCTGCGGGTTTGTTGTTTTTGCGCTCACGCATTTTAATCCACATCGGGCCTGCAAGGCAAATAGAAGTATAACCGCCGCTTGCAAAGCCAACTAGCATTGCAAACATAAAGTTATGAATGGTTGCGCCGCCATAAAGGAAAATTACCAATACGGCAAACAGCGCGGTGGATTCGGTATAAACGGTACGGGTCATGCACTGCCAGATACTGGTTTCAACCAGTTCCTCCAGCCCTTCGCTGCGGCGGTGCAGTTTAAGGTTTTCACGGATACGGTCGAAAATAACAACCGTGCCGTTGATGGAAAAACCTACAACCGTTAAAAGTGCTGCAACAAACGAAGAATCAAGCTCCATCTGGAAGAAGGAGAAGTAACTGATGGTTACAAAAACGTCGATAACGAGTGCCGCTACCGCCGCTACCGCAAAGTTAAATTCAAAGCGGTAAGTAATGTACACAATCATCAAAAGCCACGAAAGCACAACCGCCATGGCAGCCTGCTCAATCAGTTCCTCGCCGATTGTAGCGCCGATATTTTCCATGCGGTTAATCTGATAGTTGCCTAAAGCAGACTGCATATCGTTAACTGCGGCACGAAGCTGCTCATCTTCTACAAGGCCGGTACGGATAAGCACGCTTTTGGATTTTTCGTTGTTGGTGCTGTTTTCAAGCTGGATGATGCTGTTGCCCATGCCATGCTGGCTAAGCACATCGCGCACCTGCGAAACGGTAACTTCGTTTTCAAAAGTAAGGTCAACAATACTGCCGCCGGTAAAATCAATGCCCATATTAAAGCCGCGCGTAAAAATGGAAATTACGCCGATAAACAATACCAGCAGGGTTAACCCCATGAAGTATTTAAAATGCTTAACAATAGGAAATCTCATTATTTAGCCGCCTCCTTTTTGGGATATTTAACTCCGTAAAGGAAGCCGTTTTTGGTAAGGTTGCTGGCAAGCAAAAAGTTCATTAAGAATTTGGTTACCGTAATGGCGGTAAACATACTCAGCACAACGCCAAGGCCCAGCGTTACGGCAAAACCTCTGATTGGGCCGGTGCCGAGGTAGAACAAAATTACAGCCGCAATAAGGGTAGTAATGTTGGAGTCGAAAATGGTTACAAACGCACGGGAGAAGCCTTTATCCATTGCGGAGCGCAGGGTTTTGCCCGCTGCAACTTCTTCTTTAAAATGCTCAAAAATAAGCACGTTGGCGTCAATCGCCATGGCAATGGAAAGGATAATACCCGCTATGCCCGGCAAGGTAAGCGTAGCATCAAGGTAACGCATAATTAAAAGCAGAAGCATTACATACAAAAGCAGTGCAATATCCGCTACAACGCCCGGGATTCTGTAAAAGAGCAGCATAAAGGCAAAAATGCCGATGATAGCAATGGAGAATGCCACAACGCTCTTTTCTTTGGAGTCCTGGCCTAAAGTCGGGCCAACGGTGCGGTTTTCCATAACTTCAATTTTAACAGGCAAAGAACCGCTGCGCAGCAAAATTGCCAGATGCTCGGCTTCTTCCATATTGCGAGAGCCGGAAATCTGCGCTTTACCACCGGTAATTGCTTCCTGTACAACAGGGCTTGTCAGCACTTCGCCGTCAAGAAGAATGGAAATCGGGCGGCCGATATTGCGTGCAGTCAAATCGGCGAATTTAGCGCCGCCTTCATCGGTGAACTCCAGCCCTACAACGGCCTGGCTGCCGCTGCCCGTCATCTGGGCGCGCGCATCACGCAAATCCTTGCCGGTTAAAACGGTGGTGCCGTTAATGTCTTTAAATTCCAGCATAGCCGTGCGGCCAAGCATGTTAATGGCCTGGTCCGGGTCTTTAATGCCGGGCAGCTCCACAATAATGCGGTCTTTGCCCTGACGCTGGATAACCGGCTCCGTTAAACCGAGTTCGTTAACACGTCTTTCAATAATTTTTACAGTTCTGTTCAAAGCATCGTCGTCAATCTTCGCTTCCGGTGTTTCTACCGCCTGCAGCACAACATGTGTGCCGCCCTGAAGGTCGAGGCCCTGCTTGATGGAATTAGCCAGCGGATTAATATACATAATAAAACCGCCGATAATGGCCAATGAGATGATCAGAAATTTTCCTAATTCATTCCATCTCAAAATTATTGCCCCCTTTATTTTTTTATAAAAATTACCTGCATTTTGCTGCCTGCGATTCGGTGATAATATAATCCATTAATACATCATGCTCATCGCAGATTATTTTACCGCGCAGCAAAATATCGTAAGTAATACCTGTTTTAACCGCATTTGCGCACTGCGGCAGAAAACGGTCATAATAACCGGCGCCCATGCCCATGCGCCCGCCTTTTAAATCAAAGCCAAGGCCCGGCACAAGCACAAGGCCGATGCCGGAAGGACTAACGGCCTGCGGTTCGCCCTGCGGAATACGGATGCCGTACGCGCCTTCTTTAATGCAGTTTAAACTGTCTAATTTTACGACCTGCATGGAATGAGGGCCCGTTACAACAGGAACGCACACCGTTTTGCCATCATTAAGCGCCTGCGAAATAACGCCGTCGATATTCACTTCATTGCCGAAGGCAAGATAGGCAAATACAGTTCCGGCATTGCGGTATGCCTCAGTACCCAGAATTTTATGGCAGATACTGCTGCTTTTTGCGGCCACTTCTTCCTTAGAAAGCCGATTGCGCAAAGATTTGAGCTCTTTGCGCAATTGATTTTTATCCATTATTACTTTTCGGCCATTTCCTGTTTGGCAGGGTCCTGATAGGCGCTGATTGCCGTGCGCAGGAATTCAACTTCCACGTTTTCACAAACTTTAAGAACGACTTTCTTTTCGCTCAGACGGGTAATAGTGCCATACATGCCGCCGACAGTGACAACTTTGTCCCCTTTCTTCAAAGATTCAAGCATGCGCTGTCTTTTCTTTTCTTCTTTTTTATGCGGTCTGTCAATCATCCACCAAAAGATAAACGCCAAAATAAGAAAAGGCCAAACACCGCTAAAAAAGTTCACCAGATCAAAACCTTGCATGGACTTACCTCCTAAACCTTTTTTACTTATATCTCTTATTCTAATTTATTTACACAAAAATAGCAAGTTCTACTTTTTACCCGCGGTAATTCGCAAGGTACGCTTCGCGGAATTCCGGGAAACGGTCCTCGGCAATAGCCTGCCTGATTTGCCTTGCAAGGTCAAGCAGGAAATATAAATTATGAATGGTTAACAGCCGCAGCGCAAAAAGTTCTTCCGCCTTAAACAGATGCCTGATATACGCGCGCGAAAAGTTGCGGCAGGTATAGCAGCCGCAGCGCTCGTCAATCGGACGGAAATCTTCGGCATAGGTTTTATTGCGCACCACAAGGCGTCCCTCCGGCACCATGGCCGTACCGTTGCGCGCTACCCTTGTCGGGAACACGCAGTCGAACATATCAACGCCCAGATTTACGCCTTCAATAATGCAGTCCGCCGTGCCTACGCCCATTAAATAACGGGCTTTGTTTTTGGGCAGGTGCTGCGTTGTTTCGCCCAAAATATCATACATCATGGGCTTGGGTTCGCCGACGCTTAAACCGCCGATGCCGTAACCTGCAAAATCCATATCCGTTAAACTGCCGGCGCTCATTTTGCGCAAATCCTTGTACATACCGCCCTGCACAATGCCAAAAAGCGACTGGTCCTCGCGCGTATGTGCTTCAAGGCAGCGTTTTGCCCAGCGCGTGGTGCGTTCCGTTGACTGTTTGGCATAATCGTAATCAGCCGGGTAAGGAATGCACTCATCAAAGGCCATGGCGATATCCGCGCCCAGCGCTTCCTGCACCTGCGTGGCTATTTCCGGCGAAAGGAACTGCCTGGTGCCATCAATATGCGAGCGGAAGGTTACGCCTTCTTCCTTTATTTTGCGCATTGCGCCGAGGCTGAACACCTGAAACCCGCCGCTGTCCGTCAGCATGCCGCGTTTATAGTTCATAAATTTGTGCAGCCCGCCGGCTTTTTTTACAAGCTCATGCCCGGGGCGCAAAAACAAATGGTAAGTGTTGGAAAGTATTACCTGGCTGCCCATGTCGTACAGTTCTTCCGGCGACAGGGTTTTTACTGTTGCCTGCGTGCCGACCGGCATAAACATCGGCGTTTCAAATGTGCCGTGCGGCGTGTGCAGGCGGCCAAGCCGCGCACCGCTGCGGCTGCATTCTTTAATAAGTTCGTAAGTAACAGCGTGCATTATTTACCTCCGCTTTTATAAATTATCGGTAATGAACATGGCATCGCCGAAAGAAAAGAAGCGGTATTTCTGTTTTACTGCTTCTTCGTAGGTTTTAAGCATAATTTCGCGCGTTGAAAGCGTGGAAACAAGCATTAAAAGCGTGCTCTGCGGCAGATGGAAGTTGGTTACAAGCGCATCTATCATTTTAAATTTGTAACCGGGGTAAATAAAAATATCAGTCCAGGCTGCGCCCGGTTTAATAATGCCGTTGCCGGCGGTTGCGGCGGCTTCCAGCGTACGCACAGCCGTTGTGCCTACCGAAACAATGCGCCTGCCCGCGGCTTTGGCCTTGTTAATGGCGTCTGCCGCTTCGGGCGTAATGGTATAAAATTCTTTATGCATAACATGGTCTTCAATATTTTCCACGCTTACGGGGCGGAAAGTGCCAAGGCCGATATTAAGCGTTACGAACACTTCTTCGCAGCCAATGTCTTTTACTTTCTGCAAAAGTTCTTTGGTAAAGTGCAGCCCGGCAGTAGGCGCTGCTGCACTGCCCTTATCGCGGCTGTAAACGGTCTGGTAACGCTCCTTGTCTTCAAGCTGCTCGGTAATATACGGCGGCAGCGGCGTTTCGCCAAGCCTGTCCAAAATTTCTTCAAACACGCCTTCAAATTTAAAACGGGCAATGCGTCCGCCAAATTCGGTGTTGTCAAGTATTTCGCAGCTTAAATCCTCGCTGAAATTTATTACCGCGCCGGTACGCAGGCGGCGTCCCGGTTTTACCAAAACTTCCCAGTCGGTTGCGTTAAGGCGCGTCAGCAAAAATACTTCGGCTTTGGCGCCGGTATCTTTTACGCCGTGCAAACGCGCAGGAATAACTCTGGTATCGTTAAACACCAGTAAATCATCATGACGCAGGTAATTGGGCAAATCGTAAAAATGGCGGTGTTCCATTCTGCCTGTTTCCTTATCAACAACCAGCAATCTGGAATGGTCACGCGGTTCCATAGGCGTCTGCGCAATCAGTTCCTGCGGCAAATCATAATTAAAATCGCTTACTTGCATTTTTTCTCCACACTTTTCAATAAATTTTTGTTACAACTGTATTTCTGTAATAATAACGCAAAATATTTTTATAATATCCGGGCATATTGCCTTCGTCATTGGCAAGCTGGCGCGCTCCCCACAGGCTTAAGCCAAGCCCGCTGCCGCTGCCGCGCCCTTTAAAAATAACTTTTTCCCCGTCAACGCCGCTGATAAGTTTAATGCTTCCGGCAATGCCGTTTTCGCTTTTCTCCTTATCCTTCAGCTCTATTTCTATTTCTTTGCGGCCAATTTCCATGCCGTAATAATTTTCGATAGGTACGTCAAGCTGTTTGGGTATGGGCCTTGTAACTTCAATTTCAAACAATGTGCTTGGCAGCGAAAAAAGCTCGCGTACCACGGCGGCAGGCACAACAATATTGCCCTTGCTGCCTGCAAAGCCCACGCTTACTACGCGCCCTGTATCCGTCCTGTCGGATGCGCCCGGTTTTTCCGGCGAAAGGCGTATGCTTTCAATCTGGCCTATATCATACCCGCCGCGCAGCAAACCGGAAGAAATATTCTGGGCGTCAAAAGAACGCTCCCATTTATAATCCGGCGCGTCGGAGTCATAATCTTTTACGCTTTTTAAATAAGGCTTGGGGAAAACTTCGCCGTAAACATCGGCGCTGTCTTCCGTATAACCGCCGCTCGACTCCGTATAAAGTGCCATGGCGGGCCTGCCGCCGTAAAGCACCACTTCACCGCGCGTACTGTCAATCAGTTTGTTAATATCGCGTTTTTCCATATCCGTGCCGCTGTAAACATAATCTTTTTCGCCGGCACGCACATCATAGTAATAATTGTTGTTTTCTGCAAGCCACAGGGCATAGCTGCGCATGGCAACGGCCTGCGCCTTAATGGCTTCATCCGGGAAATACACCGGCACGGTACGCCCCACCACGCTGTAAAGATATTCATCAACAGGCAGCACGTTGCGCACTATAAGGTTTTTGCGGTCCGGAGCAAGCATAACTTCTATATTGCCGCGGTAAGTTTTTTTATTTACTTTTACAGGGTTTACGCCGTCTGCCTTAATGCGCAGCACAACGTTGCCAAACTCCTGCCCGTCAGCATTAACGCTGCCGTTTGCGGCATTAAAATAATAACTGCCCGCTTTAAACAAAAACTCTTTGCGCACACTGCCGTTAACAACCGTCTGCGCTGTAAAATCGGTTTCGCTTGCCAGTTCGGCAGTAAACTGCCCCGTCACAAGCCCTACGGAAATTTGAGGTGCAGCCAGCGCCGCAGGTGCTCCCACCAGCATCATCATAAACAGAAGAGCGGCATATAAAATTCTCATCGGCTGCCTCCTTGCGTTAATCTTTCTTTTTAGGCTTCTTCTCGTAACGGTCACGTTCGCTGAACACGCAGCCGCAGTACGGCTGGCGGTAAAGCTCAAGCTCAAGGCTTATATCTACGCCGCGCTGGTAACCCTCGCGGAAATCTTCATAATAAAACGGAATGTCAAATTCCGCAGCAGCTTCCTCTGCCAGTTTTTTTATAAGCTCGTGCTTCTGGTATGGGCTTACAAGCAGCGTTGTGCTGAAAGCATCATAACCGTTTTCCTTAGCGTACCTGGCTGCATAGCGCATACGCGTACGGTAGCAGTAAATGCAGCGGCAGCCGGGTTCATCAAGCATGCCGCGCACACATTCTTCCAGAGGATAGCTTTTATCAACCGTTAAACGGTATTTTTTCTTTTCGCACAGTTCGCGCAGGGCGGCTATGCGGCGTTTAAACTCCTTATAAGGATGAATGTTTGGATTAAAAAAGATAATGTCGAAATCAATGCCATCTGCTGCCAGCTTTTCGGTTGGATAGCAGGCACACGGCCCGCAGCAGGCATGAAGCAAAAGTTTCATATCAGCGCCCCTCCTTCTGATAAGGCACACCAAGATACCTGTATGTTTCGCGTGTGGCTATGCGTCCGCGCGGCGTACGCTGAATAAGCCCCAGCTGCATAAGGTACGGTTCGATAACGTCTTCGATAGTATCGCTTTCTTCGCTTACGGCTGCCGCAATGGTTTCTATGCCCACCGGCCCGCCGCCAAAGGTTTTTACAATAGTCTGCAAAATGCGGCGGTCATTGCGGTCAAGCCCGTACTTGTCAACTTCAAGGCGCGACAGGGCTTCGTCAGCAACCTGCTCCGTAATGCTCTGCGCCCCGGCAACCTGCGCAAAATCGCGCACGCGCTTTAACAGGCGGTTGGCAACACGGGGCGTGCCGCGGCTGCGCCTTGCAATGGCCTGCGCGCCTTCACGTTCAATGGCTACGCCCAAAATTTCCGCAGCGCGCTCTATAATAAAGCATAATTCATCAGGTTTATAAAACTCCAAACGGCACTGCACGCCAAAGCGGTCGCGCAGCGGCGCAGCAATAGCGCCAAGGCGGGTAGTTGCGCCAATAAGCGTAAACTTCGGCAAATCAAGGCGTACACTGCGCGCACTCGGCCCTTTGCCGATAATAATATCCAGCGCAAAATCCTCCATGGCAGAATACAAAATTTCTTCTACCGTTTTGGAAAGGCGGTGAATTTCGTCGATAAAAAGCACGTCGTTTTCGCCAAGGTTAGTCAGTATCGCCGCCAGGTCGCCCTGCCGCTCAATCGCCGGGCCGCTTGTTATGCGGATGTTTACGTTAAGCTCGTTGGCAATAATGTTGGCAAGCGTGGTTTTGCCAAGGCCCGGAGGCCCGAACAAAAGCACATGGTCAAGCGCTTCGCCGCGTTCTGCCGCCGCCTTAATAAAAACCTGCATATTCTGTTTTACCTGGTTTTGCCCGATATATTCGGCAAGACGGCGCGGACGCAGGCTGTACTGCCAGCCGTCGGCATCCTGTTCCCTGCCGGTAATAATTCTTTCCTGCTCGTTCATTATTTCCTCCCGGCAAATACCTTAAGCACATGTTTAATAATTTCTTCGCACGGCATTTTTTCGTAGCCTTCAACGGTTTTCAGCGCCGGTACAATCTCGCTGTTGCTGTACCCAAGCGCCTGCAAAGCCTCAATGGCTTCGCCCACTGCCGTTTCGGGCACATCGCCGCCCTGCGGGTAAAATACCGTATCAATAATTTCATCCCCGCCGGAAATTTTATCCTTCAGCTCCAAAAGCAGCCTTTCAGCCGTTTTTTTGCCAATGCCCGGCAGCTTGGTCAGCGCTTTCATATCACGGTTCTGCACCGCCATATAAAAATCATCCGGCTTTACAGCCGATAAAATGCCCAGCGCCACTTTAGGCCCAACGCCGCTGACAGCTATTAACAGCACAAATAAATCGTAATACTGCTTTTGCAGAAAGCCAAACAGCAAAATGGCGTCCTCGCGCACGGAAGTATAAGTATGCACGCGCACCTCGCTGCCAAGGGAAAGCGCCGCCAGATTGGCCGAAGGCATAAACACGCGGTAGCCTACCCCGCCCGGCGTTTCTATCAAACAATATTCATTTGCCAGTTCTGCAACTTTGCCTTTTATTGAACCAATCATTTACTTTAACTCCGTCCATCTTCTTGTTGCCGCCGTATGCAGCCCGCAAACGGCAATCGCCAGCGCGTCGGCAACGTCGTCAGGTTTGGGTTTTTCGCGCAGGTTTAAAAGATGCTGCACCATAAACTGCACCTGTTCCTTATTGGCGCTGCCAAAGCCTACAACGGCCTGTTTAACCTGTATCGGCGTAAATTCCATAACAGGCAGCCCGCGGTTGGCGGCGGTTAAAAGCACCACTCCGCGCGCCTGCCCTACGCTGATGGCCGTTGTTACGTTGCGGTTAAAAAAGAGCTGCTCCACGCTCATAATATCCGGGTGATAGGTGTCTATCAGCTCCGTAAGCCCGTCGTAAATCTTTTTTAGCCGCATCTCCGGCAGCATATCTTTATCCGTAAACACTGCGCCGTAATGCACCGGCCGCAGCCTGTTGCCAATCATTTCAACCAGCCCGAAGCCGCAGATTGCCGTGCCCGGGTCAATTCCGATTGCCAGCATAACAAAACTCCCGTCTTATATAAAGCAGGCAGGCCTTTTAAGCCTGCCCCCTAAAAAATCAATTATTCTTCATCATCATCCGGCAGGTCTGCGTTGGTGTATACATCCTGCACGTCATCAAGGTCATCCAGCAAATCAAGCATTTTCTGCACTTTGGCAACGCCTTCTTCGTCAAGCTCTGCCATAGTATCCGGAATCATGGTGATTTCTGCCATGGCAACTTCAACGTTGTTGTCAGCAAGCGCTTTTTCAACAGCGTCAAAATCTTCCGGCTGGGTAATGATTTCAAAGCCGCCTTCTTCGCTCTTAACGTCCTCGGCGCCAGCGTCAAGCGCAATCATCATCAAATCGTCTTCGGTCAGGCTTTCGTTTTCCTCACCGTCGATAGTAAATACGCCCTTGCGTTTAAACATCCAGTTTACGCAGCCGGTTTCGCCCATGTTGCCGCCGGATTTACTGAATACGTGGCGCACATCGGCAGCGGTGCGGTTGCGGTTGTTGGTAAGGGTGGATACCATAACGGCAACGCCTGCCGGGCCGTAGCCTTCGTAAGTAATTTCTTCGTAGTTGCCGCCTTCGGCAGCGCCCTGTCCTTTTTTAATGGCACGCTGAATGTTGTCTTTCGGTATATTGTTGGCCTTAGCTTTGCTGAGTGCCAGTTTTAATCTCATATTGCCGGTAGGGTCAGGGCCTCCCATCTGCACAGCAATGGTAATTTCTCTGCCGATTTTGGTGGTAATTTTACCGCGCGCAGCATCGGCTTTGCCTTTTTTGTGTTTGATATTAGCCCATTTAGAATGTCCGGACATAACTGATTCCTCCTAAAAACTTAACTGGTAATTTACCATAATACATTTAATTATTATACTACAACGTGCCGGGCATTTCAATAAGTTATGCGGCGCGTATTGCCGCGGCATTTTTAATATTTTCTTTGGCCGCGCGCCTTGTACTGTATGCGCAGGCTATTGTATAATAATAGCGGTGATGAAATGAGAATATTTTTGTGGCTGCTTGCCGCTGCGTTTCTGGCGGCCGGCATTTACCAAAAAGAATATACGGAAGTGCTGAACAAAGCAATTTTAATCTGCCTGGAGTGCATCGGCATTGGTTAGGCGCAGCGTTGTTCAGATTTTATCGGCGCTTTTCCATAACGCCAACCTGCCGGGCTTTATCACCGGGCGTATCTGGCAGGCGCAGCCCAAAAGCGTATGCGTGCCGGTATTAAACTGCTATTCGTGCCCCGGCGCGCTTGGTGCCTGCCCCATAGGCTCGCTGCAAAGCACCCTTGCTGGCACGGCGTTAAAGTTTCCGTTTTACGTTGTGGGGCTTCTCCTTTTATTCGCGCTGTGCTTAGGGCGCGTCATCTGCGGCTGGCTGTGCCCCTTCGGGCTGGTGCAGGATTTGTTATATAAAATTCCCTCGCCCAAGCTGCGCAAAAACGCCTTTACGCAAAAGCTGAGCCTGCTGAAATATGCCGTTGCCGTTATCTTTGTGCTTCTCTTGCCGGTATACTTCTGGTGGCAGGATGGCGTTGGCGCACCGGCGTTCTGCAAATACATCTGCCCCGCAGGCACACTGGAAGCAGGGCTGCCGCTTTTGGCACTTAACGCAAACCTGCGTGACGGCATTGGGCTTTTGTTTGGCTGGAAGTTTTTGTTAATGCTTGTAATTTTGGGCGCGTGCGTATTTATTTACCGCCCGTTCTGCCGCTTTTTATGCCCGCTCGGCGCATGGTACGGCCTGTTTAACAAACTTTCTGCCTTTGGCATTACGGTAGATAAAGCAAAATGCACCGGCTGCAACGCCTGCGTGCGTTTCTGCAAAATGGACTGCCAAAAAGTAAATGACCGCGAGTGCATCAACTGCGGCGAATGTAAAAAAATCTGCCCGGAAGGGGCTATAAATTTTAAAACTAAATTTTAGGAGTGGTTAAATGTTTACTTTAAAAAAATTCTTGCTCATTACCGCTGCCGCAGCCGTTGTAGGCATTGGCGCAGCACTTGTGTGGACGCATTACCAGGCAGGCAACATAAACGAAGCCGCCGCACAATCAGTTAACACCGAAGCGCCGGATATTACCGTAACCGCCATGGACGGCACAGAAGTTAAACTTTCTTCTCTGCGCGGCAAAACAGTGTTTGTAAACTTCTGGGCAACCTGGTGCGGCCCCTGCATGCAGGAAATGCCCGAAATGAACAAAATTTACCCGGATTACAAAGATAAAATTGAGTTTTTTGCCGTAAGCATTGATGATTCGCGCAGCGATTACGAAAAATATGCAGGCGAAAGCGGCTTTGCCTACCCAATGTACTGGGGCGACAAAAACGCCATTGTTAAAGCCTACGGCTTGCAAGGCATACCGGCCTCCTACATTGTTGACAAGTACGGCACCATTACCAAATCGCACATCGGCGGCATGAAAGAAAAAGAACTGCGCGCCTTTTTGGACAGCGGGCTGTAAAAAATTGTTTACTGCACAAAAACAAATCACTTAACGCTTTATTTGACTTTTGCGCTATGTTTGTTATAATAACAATAGAAACACAAAAGGCTGCCGATAGACGGTTAGCCCCAAATATTGCTTATAGTTTAAAGTAAACCGTCATAATTGAAGGGCTGTGGCGGTTTACTTGTTTTTGCGGGCAATATCTTTCCCAAGGGTATAGCCCAGGGAAAATACAGCTATTGTATAACCGGTAAAGGTTATTAACAATGCTAAAATATCCACGCTATCCCCTCCTTCATAGTATTTCCGGCCCAAGCCGGATTCTATATCATCGAAGGGTCACAGTCCCTCCGCAGAGGGCTAACCGCCTACCGTTATGGCAGCACATTTGCCTGCATATTGTAACAGAAAAATATAAAACTGTAAAGATACTAAAAGCGCGCTTCCGAATTTACGGAAACGCGCTTTGTTTGTTATTTAGAACGTCCAGCGCATACCGGCGTTCCACTGCCACGGTGTTTCAACATCGCCGCCGAAGGTTTTTACTACATCGGCATATACATAGCTGTTTTCGCTTGTTTTGTAGTTAAAGCCAATTCCTGCTTCGCACCAGGTGTCGCCAATATCCTGATGATAACTGTTTGTTAAACCGTTAAGGCTTAAATAAGTATCGGCACTGCCTGCAAAATCGTGCAGCAGGCTTGCTTTGGCGTAAATGCTGCCGCTGTCGCTGATGCGTTTGCCTACTTCAAACCCTACGCGCCCTACTGCGCTTTCAAGGCTGTCCTGATTAACTTTGATACCGTTGTTGGTGGTGTAATCTTCACCGCCGATACGCATTAAGGTAAGCTGTGCCTGCGGCGTTACATACCAGCCGCCGTCAAGGTCTACTTTCATGCCGTATTCACCGCTTAAGCTGGTGCCCCACGCGTCATAATCGCCTCTGGTGTGCCCTGCTTCGGTGTAGATGTCAAAATCGTTGCTTAACCTGCCCTGTTTAAGTACGATATCGGCATAATGACCTTTATCGCCCAGCCAGGTGCCGTACAGGCTTAAGGATGTGCTGCGGTTTTCGCCGTCACCGTGGGTGTAGGTTGTCTGCCCGTCGTTATGGCTTACTGCCGCGCCGTAATGCCAGCTGCCTGCCGCCCAGTCATAACCCATCTGGAAGAAGTTATACTGGTTTTTGTATTCGCCGTCATATTCAAATTCGCCGCGGCTCATACGCACCCAAATGCCCTGTCCGCCGTCGCTCTCGCGTAGTTCGCCAAGGCGCTGGCTTAAGGTGCTGTCCTCCTGCCGCCAAGCCACAATAGCCGTTGCGGCAAGGTTTTTCATAGCATCCATGGTTTTAGTTACCCTGTCGCCGCCTGTAATATTGGTTACATAACCACGGTCATTACTATCAAACATTAAATCACCGCTTGCTTCCGGCGTGATAAGCCCTTCTTTTACTGTTACTTTGCCGCCAAGGTTACCGTCATTAGCAACATAAACAATTTTTTCGGCAATAGCATTTAAATTTTCTTCCGTTTTTTCAATATCCAGTGTATTTACGGTATTATTAATTACACCTAAATTAACAGAAGAACCTGCTTCTGCTTTACCAATAGTTACATCACCGGTATTGGTAAAATCTAAAACGCCGCTATCATCGGTATCCTGCGCTTTAAAATTAATATCGCCCGTACCGGAGTAATGTTCAATATCGAATGAAGTATTATCATCATACCTGTTTATAATACCATTATTCAGTATTAAATCCGTAATAATATTTTCAGATCTATTACCATTAATATTCCATATAGCCCCGTTTGATAAATCCACATTAATAGAGCCATTAGGACCATAATCTTCTTGGATATTGCCGTTGATTACAGCATTCTTGCCATTCAAAATTATATCAATTGTACTTGTATGCCCATTGTTTGTATCATTATATATATCACCATTAATTTCTATATTATTACTATTTATCGTTACATTACCATTCAAAGCATAAATTGCATAAGCATTATCATTTTTACCATCTTTACTCCCTTTTGCCTCTACATTGATAGTGCCACCAGTAATAGTAATATTACTGTTATCATCAGCATAAATACCTTTAGCTTCAACCCTTACTTGAGTACCATCACCAGCAGCTTTTGCTGTTATATCAACATTATCAAGCAAAACATTACTACTGTCTTTAGCATCTACACCTTTAGCATATACACCTACTGCATGAGGTTGAGAACCTCCTGTAGACTCAGCATATACCTCTTTATTTTTTATCTCATGTTTTCCACTACTAAAACTTTCACCATAAACATAACCTTCACCAGTTGCCGCCAGCGCAGTATTTGCCGCCAGTACGCCGCCTGCCAAAACGCACAACAAAATTTTAGAGCGTAAATTATTTTTCATAAAAATACCTCCCCCGTTGTTACGTGGAGGAGGAAATTACTCGTCAGGTTCTCTTTTTCATTTCTGCGCGAAGCGCAGTTTCCCCCCAGCGAGATTTTACACTTTTATTATACCATACGCAAGCGGTTTTTAAAAATTTTTTTGAAAATTTATGCAAAGTTGTTTGCATTTTTATATTAAAACAGCTTTGTTGTTAAATTTATTTTACACTGCTGCCATACCATGTACAGTATTGACAAGCCTGTTGTTTACGGCTACACTAACGGTAGCGGCTGTTTTTGGGCAGCAATTTTTATTTTACAGGAGCTAAATAATGCCTGCTTTAACCAGTACTAAAAATAAAACCAAGGATTTAACGCACGGGCCTATCGGCAGGCAGCTTTTCTGGTTTTCGCTGCCGCTTTTTGCGGGCAGTTTAATTCAGCAGCTTTACAGCACGGTCGATTTAATTTTCGTCGGGCGTGTTTTGGGCAAGGATGCGGCCGCTGCGGTAGGCGCCAGCACTTTTATAATCATCATTATACTGGGCTTTTTTATTGGTCTTTCCGTTGGCATAGGCGTTATAGCCGCACGCGAATTTGCCCGCGGCGAGTTTGAAAATCTCAGCCGTGTTGTTCACTGTACGGCGGGGCTTACCATAATATTTTCTATTGTGTTTACCATACTGGGCATAATATTTGCGCCAACTGTTTTAGAGCTGATGAACACTCCGCCCGAAATTATGCACTGGGGCACGGTTTACATCCGCATGTTTATGCTGAGCCTGTTTTCCATTGTAAGTTATAACGTTGGCAGCGGTATTTTAAGGGCTTTGGGCAATTCGCTTTCACCGATGATTTATCAGCTTATAGGCGGCATAGCCAATGTTATAGGCAATTTTTTGTTTGTATATTACTGGAACTTTGGTATTTCAGGTTCTGCCATGGCAACGGTTGTTTCGCAGACACTGGCGGCAGGGCTTGTAATTTACCATTTATATAATATGGACGCGCGCTACTGCCTGCGTTTTAAAAAGATTACCCTTGATTTGCCGCTGGCGCGGGAGATTTTCCGCATTGGCATACCGGCAGCCATTCAAACTATTGTAATTACGCTTTCGAACATTGTTGTGCAAACCAACATTAACGGGCTGGGCGTAAACAGTATTGCGGCTTACGCAGCTTATTTTAAGGTAGAAAACGTTATTTACCTGCCCATTATGGCACTTGGGCAGGCCTGCTCCACCTTTATCAGCCAGAATGTTGGCGTTGGCAAAATTATGCGCAGCAAACGCGGAACTGCCATTTCCATTTATTTCGGCCTTGCGGTTACTGCAGTAAGCATCAGCCTGGTGCTGTTTTTTGCAGATTTTGCTTTTGGCCTGTTTACTGATGACGCCGATGTTATCGCTATCGGCAGCAGCATTGCTTTTGTTATTATGCCGTTTTACTTTTTATATGTTTTCCTCGAGGTGCTCGCTTCGTCAATCCGCGGCAGCGGCAGCACTTTGCCGGCGATGTTTATTATTCTTGTAAATATGTGCGTTATCCGCATTGGCGTATTAAAATTAATTATGTATTTTAACCCCACTGCGGACGGCGTGGCATGGGTATACCCCATTACGTGGGTGTTTACCGTGGCCTGCCTATACTGGTATTACAGAAGCGAACGCTGGAACCCGGTTAAGGTTCTTGCCAAGCCTGCCGTTTAGTTTATAAAAAAATTTAACCCCGCATACATACAGCAGTAATTTATTTGCCGTATGTGTACGGGGTTTATTTTATTGGTTTTTTAAGCCTTTATAAATATAGTGGCAGGCGCCAAAAAGCAGCACTGCATAAACAAGCAGTATTGCCGCCGAAGTTATGCTGAAGGGCGAGCCGCTGTTAATGCCACGCAAAAGGCTGCTGGCGTGCGTTAAGGGCAAAAGCTCTATAACAAACGCTGCGGCGTGCGGAAGCCTGTCGGTTTTAAAAAAGGTGCCGCACAAAAAAGACATTGGCAAAAGCAGGTATGTATTAAAGCGCGCCATGTCTTCAAAATTGCGTACTATAAGGGCTGCGCAAAAGCCTGCTTCGGCAAAAATTACGCAGTTTAACGCCAAAACAGCTATAAAAAAAGGCGTAAGGGCAAGTTTTGCGCCAAAAAGCCATGCCAGCACCACAATAATTGACGACGAAATAAGCCCGCGCAGCATTGCCGCCAAAATTTTGCCAATTATAAACCCGGAGGCAGAAACAGGCGCCAGCAGGTATTCTTCAAGCGATTTATGGTATACCCTTTCCGTGCACAGCGGCGTAAGGCTGTTAAAGGCAATGTTCATGGAATTTAACGCTAAAATGCCCGGCACGATAAAATCGAGATATGAACCGCCGCCCGTGTTAACGCTGCGGGCAAGGCCCCAGCCGAAAGCCACCATATAAAGCACTGGCGCAACCATGCGGCTTAAGATAAATTTTAACAGTCTGTGGCGCAGCACAATCCAGTCGCGCCAAAATACCGTTGCTATATCCTGTATCATTTTATTGCCCTTCCCGTCAGTTCTATAAATACGTCTTCCAGATTGGTGCGGCGTATAAAGGCGGCGCTGTCAAGCTCTGCCGCAAAGGCCGCCGCTTCGCTGCGCTGCGCAAAAAAGCGGTACTGCCTTGCACCGTCTGCGTCCCATTCTGCCGTAAAGCTGCCAAGCTGCCTGCAAAGTTCCGTAGGGCTGCCTGTTTTTACCAGCCTGCCGTCGTTTATAACGGCTACCCTGCCGCACAAATTTTCGGCTTCTTCTATATAATGGGTTGTAAGCACAACGGTCACGCCTTCACGGTGCAGGGTGCGTATTAAATCCCATATGCGGCGGCGTACCTGCGGGTCAAGCGCAACGGTAGGCTCGTCCAGAAACAGCACTTTCGGGCGGTGTATTAACGCGCGCACTATCAAAAGGCGGCGCTTCATTCCGCCTGAAAGCGCCTTTATGCTTTCTCTGCGCCGCTCCTGCAAGCCAACATATTCCAGCAGTTCATCTATGCGGGCATGGCGCTCTTTTTCGGGCAGATGGTGCAGCCGCCCGTGCAGCTCCATGTTTTCCCATACGGTTAAATCCTGGTCAAAATTAATGTGCTGCGGCACTACGCCGATTTGCGATTTTACAAAGGTTTCGTTGGCAAAAGCGTTTTTGCCGTCATATAAAATCTCGCCGCCGCAGGGGCGCATAAGCATTGCCAGCATGCTTACAAGCGTTGTTTTTCCTGCCCCGTTAGGTCCCAAAAGGCCAAAAATTTCTCCGTCATTTATTGCAAGGCTTAAATTATCTATGGCTGTTTTAACCGTTTTGCCGCCGTTTTTGCCTTTTGTTTTAAATTGCTTTTTTAAATTAATAATTTCTATCATATTATTTGTTCCTTAATGCAAAAGGAAAAATTACTTCATCCTGCGCACCGTTTTTGTATACTGCGGCTTCAACGCCAAAAACTTCCGCCAGATTTGGCGGAGTAATTATTTCTGCCGGGCAGCCGCCTGCAAAAACGCCCTTGTTTTTTATTATAACAACGTCATCCGCATAAAGCCGGGCGTGATTTATATCGTGTATTACCATAATAACCGTCATGTTTTCCTGCGCGTTAAGTTCGGTAATAATCTGCATAATTTCCAGCTGATGCGCAATATCAAGGTAAGTTGTTGGTTCGTCAAGCAAAAGAATCTGCGGCTGCTGTGCCAGTGCCATGGCAATCCACGCACGCTGGCGTTCACCGCCGGAAAGCGTTGCCACAAAACGCCCGGCAAGATGCGCAATATGAGTTTTCTGCATGGCGGTTTCAATAATTTCCGCATCGTTTTTGCCTTCGCGCTTAAAAAGCGAGCGGTACGGAAAACGCCCGCAGGCAACAAGCTCGCGCACCGTTAAATCGGCCGGAGCCGTTACGCCCTGCGGTAAAATGGCAAGCATTTCCGCAATTTTGCGCCGCGGCATGTTTTTCATATCGGCGCCGTTTATCAGCACTTTGCCGCTGTAATTGCGGTTTAACCCTGCCACAGCCCGCAAAAGCGTAGATTTGCCGCAGCCGTTGGGCCCTATGATGGCAGTGCGTTTTCCTTCGCGGAAGTTTATATTAATATTTTGCAAAATAGTGTTTTTGCCTATGGCAATGCTTAAATTTTGTACCGAAACAGAAGCCATTTTACAACTCCTTTCTCAGTAAAAACAAGAAGAAAGGTGCGCCGAGCGCCGCCATAAAAATGCCCACCGGCAGTTCAAGCGGTGCAAAAGCCACACGGGCCAGAGTATCGCTGTAGGTTACAACGGCTATGCCCAAAAGTGCAGACGACGGAATTAAAAAACGGTAGTCCGAGCCTGTTAAAAGCCGCACCGTATGCGGAACAATAAGCCCCACAAACCCGAGCAGCCCGGCAACAGAAACTGCGCTTGCCGCAAGCAGCGCTCCGATAGCCGTAAAAACAAGCCGCACAAGCTCAACATTTACGCCAAGCCCTTTGGCTACGTCATCGCCAAGCTGCAAAATGTTTAAATAGCGCGCCCCGCAAACCGCAAGTATAAACCCAATAACCGCATAGGGCAGTATAATTTCAACATGGGGCCAGGAACGTGCCGCAAGGCCGCCTACCATCCACATCAGCGCGCCGTGTACCCTGTCGCTGTAAAGCACAAGTATGGCCGAAATGCCCGCGCCCAGAAAGCTTGATACGGCAACGCCTGCCAGCACAATACGCAGCGGGCGGATGCCGTTTTTCCACGCCAGAATGTAAATGCAGACTGCGGCAAGCATGGCGCCGCAAAACGCAGTTGGTACAATTAAATATTCCAACGCCGGAAACAGGACTATAACAAAAATGCCTGCCAGCCCCGCGCCGGAAGAAATGCCGATAATATGAGGGTCTGCCAGCGGATTTTTCATTACTGCCTGCAATACCGCGCCGCTGACGGCAAGGTTCATGCCCACAAGTGCTGCCACAATGGCTCTTGGCAGGCGTATGTTCAGCAAAATCTGGCGGCTGGCATTATCCCCGCCGCCGTTAAAAATATCGCCCAGGGCAGATACCGGTATTGCCACCGCACCGCTGAGCACGCTGCACAAAAAACCGCCTGCCGCCAAAACAGCAAATGCCGCAAGCATTAAAACGCGCCATTTTTCTATTGCCATACCAAATTTTTTATGTTCGTTTACAGCATTCATAACCAAAAATCCTATTCAAATTTTTCCGGATAAGCTAATTTAGCCATATATTCTGCCGCCTGCGGGTATTTTATGCCGGGGCTTAACAAAAACAGCTCCTGCGGCAAAAAGTAAACATGCCCGCTGCGCACTGCCGCCAGGCTTTGCCATGCCGGGCTTGCGCTGATGCTTTTCAGCATGGCGTCCTGCACGGTTTCCAGCTTGCCCATGCTGGTAATGTAAATAATATCGGGGTTGGCGGCAACGAGTGTTTCCAAACTGTAAGGCGCCGCCGTAGAATTGTTTTCCAAGGGCATGCTGCCTGCGGCGATATTGGTAAAGCCCAGCAGCTGCGCCGTACTGCCCGCAATGCTGCCTTCAAGCTGCACCGTTACGTTCTGCGCCGTGCTGTGCAATATGGCAATGCGCTTGCTTTCCTGCGGCATTTTTGCCCTTACGGCGGCAATGCGTTCATCCATGTCTTTGTTAAGTTCTTCTGCTTTTGCTTCATTGCCGGTTATTTTGCCCAATACGCTTACGGTATTTTTTACCTGCGCGTAAGTACGCATTTCCAAAACTATAACCGGAATATTATTTTCTTCAAAATTATGCACGAATTTATCATTCATGTCTTTATAGCAAATTACCAGGTCAGGCTGAGCGGCAATTACTTTTTCGATATTAACATTATAAACGTTGCCTACCTCCGGCAGCGCCTTATATTTTTCGCTGATGCCCGTTTTTGCTGCCACACGGGCTGCAAGGCCTGCATCAAGCTTTTCCAGCGGTTCTAAAAAAGAGGCGGAAAGCGGCACGATTTTTTTCGGCACGTCTTTTAAGCTTACCGTTCTTCCGTTATCGTCCGTTACCGTAATTTTGGCGGCGGTGTCTTTTGACACGCTGGTTTTGCTGCTGCCGCATCCGGCAAGGGCAAACATTGCCGTTAAAAGTATTAAACCGGTTATAAACAAGTATTTTTTCATGGCTGTGTTCCTTAAAATAAGTATTTTTATAAAAGCACAATTAGCTATGCGGCACAAAGGCCGCATAGCTGCACTTAAATTATATCACTAACTGTAATTTTATTAAATTATTTTTCTGCAACAAGTGCGTCCCACGCTTCGTTGGCATGCTCAACAAACAGGCTGCGCACGTTTTTATTTTCGCCTATTCCGTGAATGTAGGTGTTTACTTTAAAACCTTCTTTTTGCAGAATGGTCTTATGCGAATCTTCTTCATCGCCTGCCATATCGTTGTTGGCATGGTCGCCCGCAACCATCATCAGCGGCATTAAAGTTACGTTTTTAACGCCTTTTTCTTTCAGTTTGGGAATAACATTTTCCAGACGCGGCCAGCCTTCAACGGTATAAATCATTACTTTGCCGCCGTATAAAGCGTCAAGCCTATCCTGCATTACGGCATAATAAGCGTTGGAAGGGTCGGGCGTGCCATGTGCCATTACCAGCACGGCATCTTTTTTGCCCATTTTGGGAAGCTGCGAACCGATAGCCGCCATAGCTGCTTCCACATCATCAGCCTGCCCTTCCTGCCCCATCCAGTACATTAAAGGCGTGCCCATGGTCATCTTTTTAAACTGGGTTTTATACATATCGTAAACGGCTGTTTTATAAGCATATTCCATACCCGGAATTACATCCAGCGAAGTGAGCGCAACGCGGTTGTAACCTTCCGCTTTCAACTGTTCCAAAGCCTGTTCCGGCGTCGGCACCGTAAGGCCTTCGTTGGCTTTTACTCTGTCGATAATGATGTGCGAAGTAAATGCCAGCACAACCTTTGTTCCCGGGTGGGCGGCTTTAATTTCGTTTACGGTTGCCTCAATGGTTTTTGCCCTTGTATCGGGGAAAGTAGTGCCGAAGCTCATAACAAGAATGGCGTCCTTATCCGGCTGAGCCAAAAGTGCCGGGTCGGTAGTGGTATAAGTACGAACGCCAATCTGCGAAGCCTGCAAAAGCGCAGGCGTAGGTGCTTTAACTTCTTCACTTAAACTGTAAGCTGCCATAGTAGTTGCCGATACCCCCGTTAAAACCATGCAAGTAATTGATGCTGCCAATAATTTTTTCCATTTAAACTGCATTTTCAATCATCCTTCCTGCGTTATATTTTTTCCTGTCTTACAAGGCAGGCAGAAAGCAAAATTTATCAGAACATAAAGTACAGTTCGCTGAAGATGGTTTGTGCGCTTACACTACTAAAACTAAAGATTTTTTCATTGCGGATTCCTCCCAAAAATAAAAAATACACAAATTCCGCTGCCCGTGAAAAAGGAAGCGCAAATTTGTGTATTGTAAAAGCTTAAAATGCACATCACCTGCAACCTTGCCGTCCCTCGCAGCAGCCGGAAGCGTTAAGGGCAGCGATCTGACTTACGCTTTGCAGCGCTCACAGTGGCGTGACCGTGCCGGAATTACACCGGCTTCCCTTGATTTAAGCAATTAAGCACCCTTAACATACAATATTAACTTATGCAGTTATTATAGCATTTATTACTATTAAGTTCAATACATTTTATAACTTTTTTATCAATTAATTTTATAAGCTTTTTATTCTCTTTGTACTTAAGATATATATTTTTATTTGAACAGTTATTTAAATAATGCAATATTACTTTGCTTGCTTCAACTTAGAAAAAGGTACGGTTGTCCCCACGTTGACCTCAAAGAGATGCGGTCTTTTGTCCCCACACAAAAACAAAAAAGGCGCAGAACCAGTCTGCGCCTAAGTTTGCAATTGGCAGGGGCAGTAGGAATCGAACCCACAACCAACGGTTTTGGAGACCGCTACTCTACCAGTTGAGCTATACCCCTAAATAAAATGGAGCGGAAAACGAGATTCGAACTCGCGACCCCCTCCTTGGCAAGGAGGTGCTCTACCACTGAGCTATTTCCGCATTGGCGACCCGGATGGGACTCGAACCCACGACCTCCGCCGTGACAGGGCGGCATTCTAACCAACTGAACCACCGGGCCTCATGTCAGTGTCCTGACAGATATAAATATTACCATAAAAATTTATTTAATGCAAGCCTTTTTGTAAAATTTTCTTAATTTGCTTTTTTAATTTACATGCCGGCGTGCCAAAAATGTTTTTAAGTTTTTTGCAGCCATTTATGCTATAATGTTATTCAGATAATTTACCGTTTCATATTTAACTATACAGGAGGTTACCTTTATGCTTACAGCCCCGGACTGGGCTCTTGGCAGCCGCTATCTGCGTGAAAACGCACCTGAACTTATTCCGTTTATTGAAAAATACGGCCCTTGCAATTTACAGCCGGAAGCCCCGGAAAAATATTTTGGCACGCTTGTTACCGGTATCATTTCCCAGCAGCTTCCGCCGGATGTCAGCCTGGCAATGGTCAAGCGCCTGGAAGAAACCGTCGGAACGCCCATAACGCCGGAAGCAATAGTCTCTGCCGCCGAAAGCGATTTATGCAGCTGCGGTATTATGCCGCAGAAGGTAATGTATCTTAAAGGCTTTGCCGAAGCAGTTTTAAACGGCGAAGTTACAATGGATAAATTTGCCGGTATGACCGACAGCGAAATTACCAAGCAGCTGATAAAAATAAAAGGGCTTGGCCAGTGGACAGCGGAGATGTTTTTGCTTTTGGCGCTGTGCCGCACTGATATTGCCCCTACCGCCGATTTTATTTTTCAAAAACGTGTTAAAGAAATTTTTAACCTTAACGCTATGCCCAAACGCAAGCAGATTCTGGAACTGACAGAACACTGGCGCCCGTGGCGTTCGCTTGCCGTATGGTATTTATGGCAGGAAAAATAACCCAAAAACCAAAAAGGCTGTGCCGTAAAATAATTACGGTGCAGCCTTTTTTATATTAATTTTTCTGATACAAAATTCTGATGGAATTTATTACGCACAGCATGGCAACGCCGGTATCGGCAAACACAGCCGCCCACATTGAAGCAAAACCGGCAAGGCCTGCTATCATAATAACTGCTTTTACGCCCAGCGCAAAGATAACGTTCTGCCAGGCAATGCGCCCCGTGCGTTTGGCAATATTAATTGCCTGCGGAATGGCGCGCATTTCGGATTTCATAAATACCACGTCTGCCGCTTCAAGCGCTGCGTCTGCACCGCTGCCCATAGCGGCGCCAACATCGGCACCGGCAAGCACGGGCGCGTCGTTAATGCCGTCGCCAACAAACATTACGCTGCCGTATTTACTGCGCAGGCGGCCAAGTTCGTTAAGTTTATCCTGCGGCAGCAGTTTGGCACGCACTTCATCTATGCCGGCGGCAGCAGCAACTGCCTGTGCGCTTGCTTCCGCATCGCCCGTAAGCATGGCCGTGGTAAGCCCCATGGCCTTAATTTCTTTTACTGCTTCCACAGCGTCATCTTTAATGGTATCGGCAATAACTATATGCCCCATGTATCTGCCGTTTTGGGCAAGCAATACTTCCGTGCCGTAGGCAGAATTTTCAAAGCCGCCGCAGCTTATTTTGTAACGGGCCATAAGTTTTTTGCTGCCGCAGATAACGGTGCCGTTTAAGGTTTGGGCAACAATGCCCTCACCCGCTATTTCTTTAAAGCTCACCGGGCGCACCGGCGTAAGCCCGCGCTCTTTGGCCGCATTTACAATGCTTACGGCAATGGGATGGGCGGATATTGCTTCCACATCAGCGCAAAGCTGTAAAACCTCGGTTTCATCCACGCCTGATGCAGGCATTACTTTCTGCACAACAAAATTGCCTTTGGTAACGGTGCCGGTTTTATCCATTACAACGGCGTGTACGTTTTTAAGCGCTTCCATTACGGAGCCGCCCTTAAACAAAATGCCGTAGCGTGAACCTGCGCCGATACCGGAGAAAAATGCCAGCGGCACACTGAGCACCAGTGCGCAGGGGCAGCTTATTACAAGAAAGGTCAGCGCCGTGTAAATCCAGTGCTGCCAGTTGCCGGTAATGTAGCCCGGCACAAGCGCCGTAAGCGTTGCCACAACAACCACAAACGGGGTATATACCCTTGCAAAGCGGGTAATAAAACGGTCAATCTGCGGTTTGGAAGCCGCTGCGTTTTCCACGCTGTCCAAAATACGCGTAACCATGGATTCCGAAAGCACTTTTTCCACGCGTATTTTCAGCATGCCATTGGTATTAATGCAGCCGCTGGTAATTTCGTCGCCGTAGTGCTTGCGTACAGGCACCGGCTCGCCTGTTACAGGCGAAGTATCAACAAGGCTGTCGCCTTCTATTACCACGCCGTCCAGCGGTATACGGTCACCGGCGCGCACCAGCAGAATATCGCCTACATGGGCGTCCGCCGCCGGAATTACGCGCACTTCTTCGCCTACAAGCAGGTTAACGGTTTCCGGGCGCATATCAACCGCGTCCATAATCTGCCCGCGGCTTTTTTCCACCGCACGGTGCTCAAAATATTCGCCCACACGGTAAAAGAACATTACGCCGACGGCTTCTTCATAAGCGGAAATTACAAACGCGCCCAGCGTTGCAATGGTCATTAAAAAGTTTTCGTCAAACAAATTGCCGCTTAAAAGATTTTTAACGGCTGCCAGAACAACCCTGCCGCCCAAAAGAACATATGCGGCAACTAAAACATATAAGTAATAAGCTTCCGGAATAAGCCCCAAAAATTCTGCCGCTATAAACAGCACGCCGCCAACAACAAGTTCCGCCCGCGTCATAGTTTCGGAAGAAAGCGAAAAACTTCCGCGTTTGCGTTCTTCAACATGCGGTGCCAAAACAGCGGCGCCTTCGCGTTCTTTTACGGCAACGCCGCTTTCTATGCCGGAGCAGATTTTTTGCATCTGCGGCAGCAGCCCGTCAAAATCACGCGCCGTAACCTTAAGCTGCTTGGTTGCAAAAGCAATGGTGGCTTCGCTTACCTGCGGCAGCTCATTAATGGCACGCTCCATTTTAGCGGCGCAGTTGGCGCAGCCAAGGTTTTCAAGCACATAAACCTGCGTTTTAAAATTAAAGGGTCCTTCGCCTTCACGCGGAACAACTTCAACGCCGCTTTCTATCGAAGTGCAGATTTCCTTTATCGCAGGCAAAACAGCTTCGTGGTTAACCGCCGAAAGGCGCAGCTGTTTGGTAACGTAACTGATATTGGCATATTCAACTCCGGGCAGCTCCTTTATGCGGTGCTCCATTTTAGCAGCGCAGTGGGCACAGCCCAGATTTTTTAATATATAAACCTTCTTCACGCAGTGAGCGTCCGGCATGCGGCAGGTGCAGTTTTCAAGGCTTTCGCCGCACACATCACAGTATTCTTCGTGCGGATGGCAGATTTCGCACCGGCAGTCCTCCGGGTGACCCGGAACGTGGTGGCTGTGATGATGTTCATGTCCGCAGCCGCAGCTATTTTCGTGTTCATGGTGGTGATGACCACAGCCACAGCTTTTGCCATGCTGATGTTCGTGGTTGTGCTCATACCCACAGCCACATTCAGCATGACCATGTTCGTGGTGATGCTGTTCATCACCACAACCGCAGCCGTGATGATGGTGCTCATGTTCTTTACCGCAGCAGGCATCAAGTTCATGTTCTTCATGAGTATGAGCTTCGCCGCAGCCGCACGCTTCGTCATGGCCGTGCTTGTGTTCCGGCTCATGGCTGTGTTCATGGTGATGGTGACCACAACAGCAAGCCCCATCTTCATGGTGGTGGTTATGCGTAAGCACTTCATCGCTGCCGTTTCTTATATCCGTTAAATCACGTACTTTTTGGGATGGCATAATATGTTCTCCTTTACGTTTGAGCAATCATTCATATATAATTTAAAAAATATAGCCAAAGCACTCTTTGGTTACCATTATTATAACACATGAGCGAATATTCATCTATACTTTTTTGAAAGATTTTTATAATTTTTTAGCCGGCATAACAGAAGGTAAATTACTCGCCTCCCGTTATGCCAAACATAAAATATAATATTAAATCCTTACAGAAGCTGCCTTAACGGCATTGTGCCAGCCCTGCAAAAGGCTTTCTCTTTTAGCCTGCCCCATCTGCGGTTTAAACTCGGCGGCAATAACATGGTTAGCCAAAATTTCTTCCTTGTTGCGCCAATAGCCAACGGCAAGCCCGGCCAGATATGCCGCACCCATAGCCGTTGTTTCAATGCAGTATGGCCTTACAACGGAAGTATTTAAAATATCCGCCTGAAACTGCATTAAAAAATCGTTGTCGCACGCGCCGCCGTCAACACGCAAAGATGCTATAGGCATGCCGCTGTCTTCCTGCATTGCCATTAAAACATCATTTACCTGGTACGCTATGGATTCCAGCGTTGCGCGCACAATATGATTACGGTTTACGCCCCTTGTAAGCCCTACAATCGCGCCTCTGGCGTACTGGTCCCAATAGGGCGCGCCCAGCCCGACAAAAGCAGGCACAACATAGCAGCCGTTGGCATCGGGCACTGATTTTGCCAGCACCTCCGACTCCGCCGCATCGCGGATAAGCCCAAGTTCATCACGCAGCCACTGCACGGCAGCACCGGCAACAAAAATCGAGCCTTCCAACGCATACTCAACTTTGTCATCTACGCCCCAGGCGATTGTTGTAACCAGCCCGTTATGCGAATTTACCGGAGCAGTGCCGGTGTTCATCAGCATAAAGCCGCCTGTGCCGTAAGTATTTTTTACTTCGCCGCGCTCAAAGCAGGTCTGCCCGAACAATGCGCACTGCTGGTCGCCGCCTGCGCCTGCAATAGGCACCTCGCGCCCGAAAAGCTTGCTGTCCGTATAGCCGTAAACATGGCTTGAAGGCTTAACCTCCGGCAGAATCTGCTGCGGAATTTTTAAAACGCGTAAAATTTCTTCATCCCATTTTAAGGTATGGATATTAAAAAGCATTGTGCGCGATGCGTTGGAATAATCCGTTACATGCACCTTACCGCCCGTCAGCTTCCAGATAATCCAGCTGTCAACCGTACCGAAAAGCAACTTGCCTTTTTCCGCACGTTCGCGTGCGCCAATAACATTATCAAGCAGCCAGCGCAGTTTGGTTGCCGAAAAATAAGCGTCCAGCACCAGCCCTGTTTTGCTGCGGAAGAACTCCGCCATGCCAAGTTTTTTCAGTTCATCGCAATAGCCTGCCGTGCGGCGGCACTGCCACACAATCGCCTTATGTACCGGGCGTCCGGTTTCTTTATCCCATAAAACCGTAGTTTCACGCTGATTGGTAATGCCAATGCCCGCAATTTCGTTAATGGTAATATCAATTTTACTCATTGCTTCATACATCAGGCCGGTTTGGGTTGCCCATATTTCCTCCGCGTCATGCTCAACCCAGCCGGGCTGCGGAAAATACTGGGTAAACTCCTTTTGCGCCGCGCTGCAAATCCGTCCGTTTTTATCAAATATAATGCAGCGGCAGCTGGTTGTCCCTAAATCCAGCGCCATAATGTATTTATCCATTGGGCATCCCCCTTGCCAACAAAAATTTTAATACTGTATAACATAATTATAACAAAAAAACCGCTGTAAAAGCGGCTTTTTTATTTAGTTTTTACAATGGCTTAAAATTTTCCGTTAACCAGGTGGCAGGCTACAAAATGCCCTGGCACAACTTCTTTAAGTTCTGGTTTTAGGCTGCGGCAAATTTCCATACACTGCCCGCAGCGGCTTTGAAACGGGCACCCTTTCGGCAAATCAAGCGGGCTTGGAATTTCGCTTTCCAGCGGTTCTATTTTTTCGCCCGGTTTAAAATCTACTTTAAACACCGATTTCATCAGCGCCTTTGTATAAGGGTGCATGCCCTCGGTGCTGATGCGCCTTCCATAACCGATATATTCCACGATATTGCCCAAATACATAACTGCAATCTGGTGGCACATTAAATCAACAAGCCCCAAATCATGGCAGATAAAAAGGTAGGTAATGCCTTTTTCTTTCTGCAGGCGCACCAAAAGCTCGCAGATTTTTTCCTGCACCGAAACATCAAGCGCGCTTGTAGCTTCGTCGCACACCACAATCTTTGGTTCCAGCGAAAGCGCGCGCGCAATGCCCAAACGCTGACGCTGGCCGCCGCTCATGTTATGCGGGTAACGGTCCTTAAAATCTTCCGGCAGTTCTACCAAACGCAAAAGTTCCGCCGCTTTGGCGTCAACTTCGCTCTTTTTTATCAGCCCAAAATTCAGCAAAGGTTCACAAACAATTTCTTTAACCTTCATTTTGGGGTTAAAAGCGGCTGCCGGGTCCTGAAACACCATTTGTATTTTACGCCTGTTCTGGCGTGCCGCTTCACCGCGCAGTTTTAAAATATCCTGCCCGTCAAAAATAACTTCGCCGCCGCTTGCCGGATGTATCTGCAAAATAGTGCGCACCAGCGTGCTTTTGCCGCAGCCCGATTCGCCTATAATGCCAAGCGTCTGCCCGGCATAGGCGTTAAGGGTAACATTATCACAGGCCGTCAGCATTTTTCCGCCTTCGGCCGCAAATTTTTTTGTTAAATTTTTAATTTGTAAAATTACAGGTGCTTCAGCGTTCATAATATTTCTTATCTCCCAATGCCGGCACAGCCGCAAGCAGTTCTTTAGTGTAGGCGTGCTGCGGGTTTTCAATAATTTCGCGCCCGCCACTTTCCACCACGTGGCCGTTTTTCATAACCATCAGTTTGTTAGATACATACGAAGCCACACCAATGTTATGCGTTACCAAAATTACCGCCGCATTATATTCATTGCGCACGTCAACAATCTGGCGTATTATCTGCGCCTGCGTGGTAACGTCAAGCGCACTGGTAGGCTCGTCTGCCAAAAGCAGCTTGGGGCTGAATATCATGGCCATGGCAATGCCGACGCGCTGGCGCATGCCGCCCGAAAGTTCAAACGGATAACTGTTCATAATGTTCTGCGGGTTCGGCAGGCGTACTTTATTAAGCATATCTTTCGCCATTTCCGCGGCTTCTGCCTTCGATTTCTGCGGAGCATGAGCAAGAATGTAATCTGTAAACTGTTCGCCTATGCGGCGGATGGGGTTTATCATGTTGCCGCTGTCCTGAAAAATCATCGACATTTCGCTGCCGCTGATTTTACGCCAGTCCTCACGCGTGTTTTTCAGCATATCACGCCCGTCAAAAGTTATGCTGCCGCCCGAAACATGCCCCCTGCCAGGCAGGCAGCCCATAATGGCACGGATAACGGTTGTTTTGCCGCTGCCCGATTCGCCTACAATTGACAGAATTTCGCCTTTATCAAGTTGAATGTTTACACCCGATACGGTAAGTTTGCTGCCGTAACTGATGTCCAGATTTTTTACATCAAGAAGCATTAATTTAATCCCTTCTTTACAGCTTAATCAGCAGGGGCAATATCTTTAGTCAGCCAGTAATAATCTGCCGGTTTAATATCGGCGTTTTTCAAGGTTACTTTGCTTACCATATTTGTTTTAGGATAGCCAAAGAACAAACCTGCGCCATCGTTAAGCAGAATCTGCTGCATCTGAATCATTAAATCGCGGCGTTTGGCAGGGTCAAATTCAACCGCAAGCCTGTCGCTCAAAGCATCATATTCCGGGTTGCTGTAACCGGTAGCATTCTGCGGGTCGCCGGTTTTCCAGTACCAGTTAAGGTATACGGCAGGGTCGCCGCTGTTGGCAGTAAGAATATTGGAAATGCAAAGGTCAAAATCGCCGCTCTGGCGGATTGAGTCAAGCACGTTGTAGTCAATATTTTTCATATTAACCTTAATGCCGATTTTTTTAGCGTCGGACTGGGTTGCTTCTGCATAAAGCGGCAGTTCAGCGCGTCCGCTGTAATAAATAAAGTCAAGTTCAAGATTTTTGCCGTCTTTATCCACATAACCGTCATTGTTGGTATCTTTCCAGCCGGCTTCCGCCAAAAGCTGTTTTGCGCGTTCCACATTATAGGCATTCGGGTCGGTCAGCTGGTCAAAACCGTAATCCAAAGAAGGCGGAATGGGCGCTTTGCCTGTAATGAAGGTATCCTTAAGCAATACTTTGTTGTAGGTTTCGCGGTCAAGGCAGCTGATAAGCGCAGCGCGTACTTTCGGGTCGTGGCACGGACGGCCTTCGTTCATATTAATCTGCGCCAGTACGGTACGCAGCGAAGCAAGTTCGGAAATATTGTATTTTGCTTTATCCTGGAACAGCTGCAAGTCGCCGGAAGCTATATTGATTGCCATATCAATTTCGCCCGACTGCAAAGCCATTTCACGGGTGTTGGGGTCATCAATGGTAGGAATTTCGGCAACTTTAAACGGAACCTTGCCGTCCCAGTAATTGGGGTTTGCTTCCATAACAGCTTTGGCCTTGCTGTATTCCTTAACCATATACGGGCCGGTGCAGATAGGCCCCTGTTTTGCATAATCGCGGTCAGTTACGCTGGTATCAATAATAATGAACAGCGGGTCGGCCAGCATGCCCGGCAGAGTCGGCACCGGATTTTTAGTCTTGATAATTAAATTCTGGCCGTCGGCAGTAATATTGTCAAACTGAAAGAAGGTTTCCGCACGATTGGATTTTTCAAAAGTGCGTTCAATGGATTTTTTTACGGCATCGGCAGTTACTTTGTTGCCGTTGCTGAATACCGCTTTATCATTAATTTTAAAAGTCCAGGTCAGCTTATCGTTGCTGATAGACCAGCTTTCGGCAAGCCACGGAGTAAGATTCATTTTATCGTCAAATTTAACAAGGCATTCGCCAAGGCCGTAACGCATTACAACCCAGCTGAAGAAATTATCGGTAGGTTCAAGGCTGTCGGCAAAGTTGGTAACGCCAAATTTTACCGTATCTTTAGCCGCACCGCTTTTTGCGGAATCATCACCGCCGCAGCCAGCTGCCGCAAAAGCAAGTAATCCCATCATGGCAAGTGCTGCCGTAATTTTTGCTGCTTTTTTCATAAATACATCTTCCTTTCCGTTATATACCATCCATTAAACAGTTTTTATTCTTCCTGGCGCGGGTCGAGTACGTCGCGCAATGCGTCGCCCCACAGGTTAAAAATTACTACCGTAACAAAAATTGCAAGGCCCGGAAAAATCATCAGCCACGGTGCCGTTTGCAGCTGCTGCCTGCCTTCGTTAAGCATTAAGCCCCATTCCGGCGCGGGCGGCTGCGAGCCGAAGCCGAGGAAGGAAAGCCCTGCCAGCTCCATCATCATGGCGCCGATATCGGACGCCGCCGTTATTACCATCAGCGGCAGAATATTCGGCAGGATATGTTTCCATAATATATGTGTTGAAGTGCCGCCGTTAACTATTGCGGCTTCTACAAAGTCGCGTTTTTTTATTTTTAAAACCATGCTGCGTGCAAGGCGCGCATATTTGGTCCATGTTACAATCGTCAGCGCTATAATGGCATTAATAAGGCTGCCGCCCAAAATACCGGCAACGGCTATGGCCAGAATCATGCCCGGAAAAGAAATCATCATATCGGAAATGCGCATAATGACGATATCCACCTTGCCGCCGTAATAGCCCGCCAGTACGCCAAGCGTTGTGCCAACTGCAAAAATAATTGTTACAAGCAGCAGCACGCTCGAAAGCGAATAGCTTGCGCCGTACAAAATACGACTGAAGTTATCGCGCCCCAGTTTATCTGTGCCGAATAAATGCTCTGCAGAAGGCGGCAGGTAAGCGTTCTGCATTACTGCTTCAAGCGGGTCATACGGCGCAATTAACGGCGCTGCCAGCGCCACAGCAATAAGCAGCAGCACAAAAAAACTTGATACCGCAAAGGCACGGTTGGTTTTTAAACCATTTATAAATATCTGCATATTATTTACCTGCCTTTCTTAAGCGCGGGTCAAGATGATTATAGGAAATATCAACTATAAGGTTAATTACCATATACATCAGCGCTATCCACAGCACTATGCCCTGCACCAGCTGAAAATCACGGTAAATAATTGATTGTACGGCAAGGTAGCCAAGCCCCGGCCACGAAAATACTATTTCAACAACGGCAGCGCCGCCCAGAAGGTTGCCAAAGGATAACCCCAGCAGGGTTATCAGCGGCAGCATGGCGTTCGGCAGAACTTCCTTCCATAAAATATGGCTTTCGCTCATGCCGCGGGCACGCGCGCCGACAACATAATCCTGGTTAAGCTCTTCAAGCACCGTTGCGCGTACCTGGCGGGTGTATTTTGCCGCCATAACTATGCCCAGCGTTAAAGCAGGCAGCACCAGCGTTTCCGCACTTACGCGCCCGCCTACAATAGGCAGCAGGCCAAGTTTCAGCCCAAAAATCCACAGCAGCATCAGGCCCATCCAAAAATTAGGCACCGATACGCCGACGAAAGTAAGCCCGCGCACCATATAATCGAACCAGCTGTTGTGCTTAACGGCGCTGTAAATACCTGCCGGTATGGAAACCAGAAGCATAAAAACCGTTGATGCCACGGCAAGTATTACCGTTGCAGGCAGGCTGTGCATTAATTCTTCTATAACAGGCTTTTTAACCATGTACGAGAAGCCGAAATTACCCTGAACCGCCCTTCCGAGCCAGTCGAGATACTGGAAGATAAACGGCTTGTCCAATCCCAGTTCATGGCGCAGCGCTTCAACCTCCTGCTGGCTTACGACAATATCCTCGTTGCCGGCAATCATCTGGCGCACAGGGTCGCCCGGCGACAGCATTACCAGCGCAAAGGTAATAAAGCTGATGCCCAGAAGCACAAGCACTATCTGCCCAATGCGCCCTAACAACTGTTTATTTGACAAAACACACCACTCCCTAAGCAAAACTTCTGATAACCAAAATAAAACTCCCTGCCGTTTCAGTTTGGCAGCAGGGAGTTTACAAACGCTTAAGTTTATTTTAATTCTCTTGCTACCATGCCGTCACACGCAGCACCGGAAAGCATTAAAGGCAGGCTGCTGACTTGCAAAGCTGCTTACAGCGGCGGGACCGTACCGGTTTTGCACCGGGTTTCCATTTTAAGCCACAAGGCACCTTTAACCAGTTTATTCAATTATCATGTTTTAATTTTAGCACTAATTACTAATAAAGTAAATAATTTTTTGTTAAAAATTTTAATTAGTATTTTATACGGTATACCCGTATGGGTATACCTCCCTAAAAGTGCAAAACCTGCACCGCCTTGCGGATAAAGCTTATCGGGCAGCAGTCTGCAAATATTCTGCTTATGCTGCGTATGCCTTATCCCGGCAGTACAGGTAATTTAATTTATCAGAACATAATTTGCAGACGGCTCCAGAGCACCTGGTCATCCAGCCCGCTTTCCTTGCCTTCAAGGTCATAGTAGTGCAGCTGGTAAACCATGTTTTTGGCAAGGGTTACACCGCCGCCGACCATATAGCCTTTAAAGCCCTCGTCTACATAGTAACTCCAGTCGCCCGGGTACATGGTATGCGCCACAAAAGTACCTGCGCCCTGGTCATAGTAGTTGGCAAACAGGCCCCATGTGCCAGGTTTGTTTTTATCGGCGCCTTTGTAATTAAGGCCTACAACATAACCGTTGGTGTCAACGTCTTTATACTTGGAATTATCCCTTAAATCAATATCGGAATCAAGGTAAGTTGCCGCCAAAGTAAAATCACCGAATTTATAATTGGCGCTTAAATTCCATATGCCGTTATCCGTACCTGTTTTTGCACTGTTATCTCTGCCGTAACTATCAATAGAGGCTAAAGCATCCTGAAATTTATCATAACCGGCAGAAAGGCTTAAATTGCCAACTTTGCCGCCAACGGAGGCACCCCACATTTTATCATAGCCATAATCAGTGGGAATACCGTAATAAGCGGTAAGTTTTACATCCTTCCCATAAGACAGCTCAATTTTTTCGGCGGTTTCATCATAAATAAAACCATTGCCTGCATAGTGGTCTGTTTTACCGGCAATTACTTTTACGCCGCCCAGCCTGCCGCTGACATAGGCCTGATTTAAAGTCACATCATCATCGCCAGTACTGCCCTTGCTCTTACCGTCAATATCGCTTAAAATTTGGCTATTTTCAAAACGTCCGGTATAGGTCCAGTCTTCGTTAATATTACCGTTAACAAAAATACGGGTACGTAAACGGTGCTGCGCAATGCTGCCAACTTTAGAGTTTTTCTCTTTCAAATCGCCGCTGCGGTCGCCGTATTCATAGCGGATTTGCCCGGTAATGCGCACATTATCTGCTTTCTTTTCCAAGTTTGCTACACGTACGCCAAGGCTGTCGAGCTCACCGGCAAATTCTGCTGCAAGCCTGTCTACATTTGCACCCTTCGCCATTGCTTTGGCCACAATCTGCGCCATTTCATAGCGGGTCATCAACCTGTCGCCGCCGTAAGTGCCGTCCGGGTAACCTTCTACCACGCCCTCTGCCGCCAGCTTATTTACAGCGTTATAAGCCCAGTGCCCTGCCGGAACATCGCTGAACGGATTTGCCGCGTACGCGGAAGCGGTAATTCCCATCGCTATCGTCATTGCTAAAAGTAAAGTTTTTTTCATTTGCTTTCCTCCATTTTTTATTTATATAAAGCCGCAGCAAAAACAGTAAGGTCTCCTGGCTTCCCCGCTCTTTCCGCTGCGGCCGGTTTGCTTAATAAGCGTCAACGCCGCCGCGCCCTCCGCCTACAACGCGTACGTTTACTACGTTAAACGCTGCCTTAATTACCGGCAGCCAGCGGCTTACAAGAGCAGTACGCAGTTTTTCTGCACCGGCAAGTATTAACAGCGAATTGCCGCTGATGTTAATGTTTTCCAGCGGATTAATGTATTTTTCAAAGGCTGCTTCACCCATTGCCGTTTTTAAACGTACAAGCCCGTCCAAAAGCTCCGGTTTTTCAAACGCGGCACGCACCTCAAATTTTTCAAAAGGTTCTGTTTTTATGCTTTTGTTTTCAGCATGAACAAATTCTTCATCCAATCTTCCGCCATAGCCCAAAAAATCTTCTGCCATTTTTAATTCCTCCTGTCTGAATAAATAATTAAAACCGTCCCCGGTTTTTCGGAAACGGTTTTTATGCAAAGATACGTTAACGCCTTAATGCGCAATTATCAATACATACCCGTCTCCCGCAGGCTAAGCTAAATGCTTATGTGCAGCAATCTGCTGGCTTGGGCTTAACCAAAACCTGCCTGCATAACAGGCATGCCCTTACAGCGGCGGGACCGCACCGGCTTTGCACCGGTTAACATTACTGCACAACAATATTAACTTGGTTATATTTTAGCACTACTTATTAGTAATGTAAATACACTATCAGTAAATTTTACTATTTAATTTTACATATCGTATACCCGTATGGGTATAAAACATTATCCTTTTATTTAATACACCAACCAGTCATTAAAATTCACCAAAGTAGGTTTTCTTTAAACGGTCAAATTCCTGTGACTTTCTAAAGTTTCTCAAGCCTTCATTTAATTTGCTTAAAAATTCTTTGTCACCTTTTCTTACGGCGAGAGCAACATTATCTGTTTTTAAATCGCCGGAGGCAAATTTAATTTTATCCGCATAACCGTTTGCTATAAAAAAGCTGCCGGCCGATTTGGAAATTACGGCACAATCGGCTTCGCCGCCAATTACTTTGGCCATTGCTTCTTCTATGCTCGGCGTTTCAATAACTTTGGCAGCGCCGCCAAAATCATTAACCATTGCCAGTGCAAAACTGTTATGTTTTACGGCAACAATCTTGTCTTTTAAAGCGCTTATATTATCTGCCGTAAAATCGTTTCCGGCGGCAACAGCAATCCTAAAACCGTCATTCAAATAACTTTCCGAAAAATCAACCGCCTGCTGCCTTTCCGGTGTAACGCTGAAACCAGAGGCAATTACATCATAACGTTTGCCGTTAAGCCCGTTTATTAAATCATTTAAGCCGGTATTTACAAATTCAACCCCGCTGTAACCCATGTTTGCAGCCACGCCGCGCATAAGTTCAACATCAAACCCGGTAAAATTATCCGTGCCCTTCTGGTAATACTCAAAAGGCGGAAAGTTGGCGTCAAGCCCTACTTTAAGTACCCGGGAACCTTCCTCCCCAGCTTCTTTCTGCCCTGCGCACGCTGCTATCAAAAGCATGCACACAAGGCTCATAACAACAAGCAGTAATCTTTTCATAAAAAAACACTCCCCCAACCTGTAAGAATTGTGAGAGTGTAAACCTTGCATCCGGTTATGCTTTTATTATAAACCTGTTAAATACTAAAATCAATCGTATTTAATTAAGTTTTTTATATTTATAAATACTTTAATACGTTTTATTTTTTCTATCTTTTAGAATTATATATCACATTTCTGTATAGGTATAAAAATAAACCCCGGAACTTTTAAATTCCGGGGTTTACAGGTATTACACCGCTTTATTGATAAAATTACCAGTCAAGGTTTTCTGTTTCAACGCGGCCTCTGCCGGTAAGGGCATCCAGCATAATGCGCTGTTCAAGCTGTGCGGCAAGTTTTTTGGTAAATTTAACGGTATCCGGGTTTACGGACATGCTGTCGATACCGCTCTTAATGAGGAATTCGCAGAATTCAGGATATACGCTCGGTGCCTGGCCGCAGATGGAAACGGTTTTGCCGTCTTTATGGGCAACTTCGATAAGATGGCGGATTGCACGGCGTACTGCCAGATTGCGTTCGTCATAAATATGGGATACGGTGTCGTTGTCACGGTCGCAGCCCAGAATCAGCATGGTAAGGTCGTTAGAGCCGATGGAGTAACCGTCAACATATTTGTTGAACTGGTCGGCAAGAATAATATTGGAAGGAATTTCTGCCATCAGCCATACTTTAAAGTCTTTGCCGCGTACAAGGCCTTCGCCAGCCATAATGGCGGTAACTTTTTCACATTCTTCCACGTTGCGGCAGAACGGAATCATTACGTTAAGGTTTTTCAGGCCGAATTCTTCGCGTACTTTGCGTACTGCCTGGCATTCCAGTTTGAATGCTTCTACATATTTCGGATCGTAGTAACGGGAAGCGCCGCGCCAGCCAAGAAGTGCGGAAGGTTCATACGGCTCAAATTCGTCGCCGCCCTTCAAATCGCGGTATTCGCTGGATTTGAAATCGCTGAAGCGCAGGGTTACCGGACGCGGAGCCATTGCCTGGCATACCTGGCGGATGCCTTCGGCAAGCTGGTCAACAACTTTTTCCGGATGGCCGGTTTTAATAAGATACAGCGGATGTTCGTGAATGTAAGTGGTCCAGATAAATTCTTCGCGCATCAGGCCAATGCCGTCGCAGGGCAGTGCGGAATATTTTTCTGCAAGGTCCGGGTCACCGAGGTTCATGTAAATTTTGGTGCCGGTCGGCGGGAAGTATTCGGCAACGGGAGCAGCAGCCTGAGCCTGTGCTTCCGGTTTCTTTTCTTCCAGAATGCCTTCATATACAACGCCATGAGTTGCGTCAACGGTTACATCAATGCCGTCGGGAACAGTAGTGGTTGCAGCTTCACCGCGGCTCTTGGTGCCTACGATACACGGAATGCCAAGTTCACGGCTTACAATGGAAGCGTGGCAGGTCATTCCGCCGCTGTCGGTTACAATGGCTTTTGCTTTCTTCATAGCCGGTACCCAGTCAGGAGCGGTCATTTCGGTTACGAGGATTTCGCCTTCCTTGAACTCGTCGATATGGGACGGGTCGAGGATAACGTGAGTGCGGCCGGATACAAGACCCGGGCTTGCGGGCAGGCCTTTAACGATAACCTTGCGGTCGGTGGCTGCTGCTTTTGCTTCAACTTTAGGTTTGTTTTCTTTATTGCGGCGGCTCCATACGGTTTCGGGGCGCGCCTGGAGAATCCAGATTTTGCCGTTGCGGGAATCAATGCCCCATTCCATATCCATATAGCAGCCATAATGTGCTTCAATTTTTTTAGCGTAGCCTGCAAGTTCAAGAATCTGTTCGTCGGTAAGGGTCTGAACATTGCGTTCTGCTTCCGGTACTGGCAGTTCTTCGCAGTCGCCGCCTTCTTTGCGCACAAGCATAACGTCCTGCTCGTTTACGCAGCGGTCAACAATTTTGTTTTCTGCTTTGGAAACGGTGTAGTTATCCGGGGTAACGGTACCCTGTACAACATATTCGCCAAGGCCGAAAGCAGCTTCAATAAGGATGTTGCTGTCGTCGCCGGTAGCAACGTTAACGGTGAACATAACGCCGGCAGCTTTGCTGAATACCATCATTTGAATAACTGCGCTGAGAGCTACTTCGATATGGTCGAAGCCCTGTTTTTCACGGTAGTAAACGGCGCGGTCGGTAAAGCAGGAAGCATAGCATTCCTTAACTTTGGCAATGATGTTTTCTGCGCCTTTTACGTTAAGGTAAGTATCCTGCTGGCCTGCAAAGCTGGCATCCGGCAGGTCTTCTGCGGTAGCGCTGCTGCGTACTGCAACATAAGGTTCAGCTTCGCCCACTTTTTTGCCCAGTTCTTCATAAGCTGCGGCAATGGCTGCTTTTAAGTCTTCCGGCATTTCTTCTGCCATAATGGCTTCACGCAGGCGTGCGCTTACATCGCGCAGCAGGGCGCTGTTTTCAACGTCGGTAAGTTCAGCCAGAATAGCCTGCATTTTTTCTTTCAGGCCGCTCTTTTCAATAAAATATCTATAAGCATATGCAGTAGTTGCAAAACCATACGGTACAGGTACATCAGTTTTAGATGTCATTTCACCAAGAGAGGAAGATTTGCCGCCTACAATGGCAACGTCGCCTCTTTCCATTTGCTCGAACCAGAGAAGAAATTCTTTTTCCTTATTCATGTCCGTTACTCCTTTGTAATATACTTTTAGGGTTGCACCCTTAATATAGTGTATACTATATCACACTTGTGTATTATATTCAAGCTGTTTTAAAAATTTCTCCAAACATTTTACAAAAGCCCGCCATTTTATTATGACGGGCTTGAAATTAAACTATTTTAAATTATTTAGGGTTTTTACGGCTCCACAGATAGCCGATTGCCATTAAAACAACACCGGCAACGTCGGTATACAGGCCCGGGTCGATAAGGCCGAGGCCGCCGAAGAAGAACAGGCAGCGCTGCAGGAAGCTAAGATGGCGGGTAAAGTACGCGCCCATTGCCGCAGCAACGCCAACCATGCCCAAAATAGCCGTGCAGCAAGAGAATACAACGCCGAACGGAGTAGCGTTAATCATCAGAATTTCAGGCGACAGTACAAAGATGTACGGAATGATGAATGCCGCAATAGCCAGTTTGGAAGCGTTGATACCGGTACGCAGCGGGTCGCCGCCGGAAATACCGGAACCGGCGTAAGCTGCCAGAGCAACCGGCGGGGTAATATCGGCAACAATGCCGAAGTAGAATACGAACATATGCGCTGCCAGTACAGGCACATCCATCTGGATAAGGGCCGGTGCAGCAATGGTGGAAGTAATTACGTAGTTAGCGGTTGTAGGCACGCCCATGCCGAGGATAAGGGAAGTAAGCATGGTAAATACCATTGCCGGCATAAGGTGGCCGCCTGCAAGGTCGAGCAGTGCGGTTGCCATTTTAAGGCCAACGCCGGTTTTGGTTACAACGCCGATAATAATACCGGCGGTTGCGCAGGCAATAAGTACGCCCAAAATGCCTTTGGAACCGTTAATCATGCCGTTTACAAAATCTTTAAAGGTAATGCGGGTTGATTTGCGCAGGCAGGAGCTAACAATTGCAAGCACAATGCCTACCAATGCCGCACGCATCGGGGTATAACCGTTGGTAAGGAAGTAAATGATAGCGATAAGAGGAATTACCAGATGTCCTCTTTCTACGAAAATAGATTTGTAGCTCGGCATTTCATCGCGGCTCATGCCTTTAAGGCCGAGCTTCTTGGCTTCAAAATGTACGCCCAGCCAAATGCCGGTAAAGTACAAAATAGCCGGAATAACGCCTGCTTTTACAACTTCCATGTAAGGAACGCCTACGAATTCGGCCATCAAAAAGGCTGCCGCGCCCATTACAGGAGGCATTAACTGGCCGCCGGTAGAAGCCGCAGCTTCAACGGCACCGGCAAAGTCTTTGCCGTAGCCTAATTTTTTCATCATCGGAATGGTGAACGAGCCGCTGCCTACTACGTTGGCAACGGAGCTGCCGGATACGGTGCCTTCCAAAGCACTGGAGATAACCGCTACTTTGGCAGGGCCGCCGGATGCCCAGCCGGCAATAGCATTGGAAATATCAATGAAGAATTTACCAAGGCCGGTAGTTTCAAGGTAAGCACCGAACAGAATGAACAAATAAATGAAGGTTGAAGATACGCCCATCGGGGTACCGAAAATGCCTTCGGTTGTGTAGTACAGGTAGTTTACAAGTTCATGCAGGCCAAGGCCGCGGTGAGCGATAATGCCCGGCAGCATGCGCCCGAACAAACCGTACAGCACAAACAAAATGGCAATGGTAATCATCGGCCAGCCAACTACGCGGCGTGCGCCTTCAATTACCAGCAGCGTGCCAATAAGCGCTATAATATAGTCCGTTTCATTGTTCATACCCGCACGCAGTACCAAATCGTGGTAGAACACAACTATGTACATCGAAACTGCAACGCCAACAACGGCAAAGCCAACGTCAATCCAGTTCATTTCCTTACGCGACCACGATTTGCGCATCGGGTAAAGCAAAAATACCAGGGCAAAACCAAAGGCCAGATGAATGGCTCTTTGCAGCTGCGCGTCTAAAATACCAAACGCCGCAGTATATACCTGGAAAATACAGAAAACAATGCAGATTGCATTAATAATCGTATTCCAAACGCCCGTAAGTTCCCTCTTATCCGATTCTTTATCATATTTTCTTAAAATTTCTTCTGCGGAAAGCTGGGCCTTTTCAATATCGTCCATAATTTCTTTCTTTAAATCCATTACATCCACCTCTCACAAACAAATTTTATAAAAACAAACTCATTCCAGCCAGTAACGGTGTCGCGGTTCTGCTTTTATGGTAAGCAGCGTGCCGTGCCCGAACATCTTACATAAATCATATACAGTTTCATTATGCAGTATTTTGGGGCTCGCCTGCACTGCGGGCCGCATTTTTATAATTTTATAAGGCCGGTTTAATGTAAGTTTAAAATGCCCGTCAGGCAGCGCTTCAAATTTCCCTTCAGATGCCGAAAACGGAAAGCCGCACCCCTGCGACTGGTAAATGGTATGCGTTAAAACCATATCGTCCGCGCCGTTAACGGTAAAATTATCGCGCCACAGCGTAAGCTCATAAGAATGCTTGAATTCCATCTGCCAGGTTTCTCCCGGTTCAACCGCAAAACATGCTTTTGTTCCACGCTCCGGCAGCATGGCAACTACAAGCTGCGAAGCATACCAGTAAAACAAACCTGCGGCGGCAATAACGCTGCATATAAAAACCGTATATAATTTAGATACACCCCGGTTACCGAGCACAAACGGTGACCGGGGCGTCTCTTTAAACCACATTGTTATTTTTCTTTAAAGAATTTTTCAGCGCCTGCATTTACAGGAATGGACATACCATCCATAGCGCTTTCTTTAGTGATTACATTTGCTGCGGAATGAGCTGCTTTAAGACGGTCGAGGTTGGTGTAGATAGCCTTGGTTACAGCATAACCGGTATCGGCATCCATCTTATCGGTTACAGCAAGCATGCAGCGTACTGCTACTGCGGAGCAGTCGGCAGCCTGTTTGTTATAGGTGTTAGCCGGAATGTTAACTTTGGTGTAGAACGGATATTCTTTAATCAAAGCGTCAGCTTTATCCGGAGCAACCGGCAGCAGAACTACATTGTTCTGGGTAGCAATATCCTGAATTGCTGCGGTCGGATGGCCTGCGGTTACGAAAGCAACATCAACGTTGCCGTCTTTCAGTGCGCTGGAAGCTTCGGCAAAGGAAAGATACTGAACGTTAATATCATCGTAAGTAACGCCATATGCTGCAAGAATCTGGCGTGCGTTTGCTTCGGTGCCGGAACCCGGTGCGCCTACTGCTACGCGTTTGCCTTTAACCTGGGAAAGGTCGGTAATGCCGGTTTCGGCAAGGGTTACAATCTGAATGGTTTCCGGATACAGAGTTGCCAGGCCATAAAGGTTGGTAACTTTTTTGTCTTTAAACATTTCGGTGCCATTTACGGCATAATAAGCGTTATCGTTCTGAATGAAGGCGATATCAACCTGCCCCTGCTGCAGCATGTTAATGTTGGCAATGGATGCGCCGGTTGCCTGTGCAGAAGCGTTGCAGCCCGGAATATTCTTGTTAAGGATATCCGCAATTGCGCCGCCGAGCGGATAATAAGTACCGGCAGTGCCGCCTGTTGCGATATTAATGAATTTCTGCGTTGCGGCTTTACCGCCTGCCTGGTCTTCACCACCGCCGCAGCCTGCGGCAAGTACAGCAAAGAGCATCATGGACATTAAAAAAGCCAATAGTTTTTTCATAGTTTTCCCCCCTGTAAATAGTGAACGAATATCCTTCTTGAATGTAAACAGGTATTACGCCACATTATTATGCTGTTAAATTCGCTTTTTTTTCACAAATTCCTGCAAAGCTGTTTTTATTTTTGGCATTTTATTGTTTGTATACAATATTCTTTTTAAATACATTCTAAAATTGCCTGTTTTATGTAAACTTTTGCAAAAAAACTGTAACTATGTTATCATTAATAAGTAAAAATATGTAAGCATTACAAACTTATAATAAAAGGATGTGTTATAAATGCAAAACAACAATGCTTATAATCTTCAGCTTGCCAAAACCCTTTTTGAAAACACTTATGCGGCAAGAGTATTAAACGACAACAAAGACGTTATCGGCAAGCTGCGTATTGTCCCCTGCCTGCCGCTTGACAGAAGCCTGCTTCCTGCCGATGCACCGCAGGTAAGCCCGTTTCTTCTGGTTATTGTAGACGACGCTGATATCAACAAAGACAACCTTATCGACTTTGAAGAACGCGTATCTCTGGCACTTTTAAAACGCTTCTCCACCGAAACCGTTGCTTTCCAGCACTGCCAGTTCTACTATCCTTCCCCGGCATTTATTTTTGAACAGCCCGGTGCAACCGACACTCCGCTGCCGCCGACCCCTGTAATGTAAGCGCAAACTTAACAAACAAAAAAATTAAGCATCTGCTTTGGAGTTTTTCTTCCAAAACAGATGCTTTTTATTTTGCATTTTTAATTTTCGTATTTATTGCAGTACACACGCGGTATGCGCGGGCTTAACTGGCAGGAAATTTCATCAGGATGGGTATTGGCAAGTTTTGCAATGTCAATTACGGTAATTTCATCATCGCCCTGCCTGCCGATAAGCACTACCTCGTCACCAACTTTAACATCAGTTTCGCTGCCAAGGTCAACCATCAGCTGGTCCATGCACACGCGTCCTGCCACTTTATAACGCCTGCCGCCGATTAAAACTTCGCCGGTGTTGGAAAGGCAGCGCGGGTAGCCGTCAGCATAGCCGATAGGAACAGTGCCAATCCAGGTATCTTCATTGCACTTATAAGTTGCGCCGTAGCCAACGGTATCGCCGGCCTTAATCTTGTGAATATGCACTACGCGGCTGAACAGCCCCAGCGCGCTTTCAAACTTAGGCAGCTTCGCCGCACGCTCCTGCGTTTCAGCGTGCCCTTCCGGCATATAGCCGTAAATAATCTGCCCCGGGCGCACGGCGTCGTAGTAAGATTCCGGAAAATACAGCGTTGTTGAGCTGTTGGCAGCAGTAAAAACATATTTTTCAGGCTGCGGTATGCGCCTTACCATGCTTTCAAAGCGCTGCATCTGGCGTTTTACGTGCTCGTGGCTCTCGCCGTCGGCGCAGGCATAATGCGTAAAAAAGCCGTGTACGGTAATATTGGCGTATTTTTTAATGGCCTCCAAAAATTCGGGCACATCTTCCGCCTGTACGCCGATACGGTTCATGCCGCTGTCTACCGCTACCATTACGCTGGCGGTTTTGCCAAAACGTGCAGCCGTTTCGTCAAGCTGCTGCAAATCGGTCGATTCGCACACCGGAATGATGGAATCCGTATTAAAGGCGTCTTCGTATTCTTCAGGCATCAAAAGCCCCAAAAGGTAAATCGGGCACTTAAAGCCTGCCTCACGCAGCTGTTTTGCTTCGCTTGTTACGGCAACGGCAAGCGCCTCGTAACCTTCTTCCATGGCCATTGCTGCCACCTGCACAGCGCCGTAGCCGTACGAATTTGCCTTAACAACGGCGACGGTTTCGGTATGTTTAGGCACCAAAGCGCGTATGGCACGCAGGTTATGGCGCAAAGCATCCAAATATATTTTTAAATACGTTGTTCTCATCAGCAGTAAAACCTTCCTGACTTTTCAGCCTGCAAAAGGCTGTTTTTTTACTAAACTTATAATATTATAATACATTTTTAACAAAATTGCTGTATACAAATAAAAAAATTTTAAGGTTTTACACAAAATAAAAACTGCCCTGCAAAAATTGCAGGAACAGTTTAAAAACAAAAATTAAATATTTAACGCTTCGCCGCGGTGCCTGTTATAAATAAATGCCGCAATAAGTATCAAAATACAGCCGCCGATAACAAACAAACTGTTCATCGGCAAGAAAGACGCAATCAGCCCGCCGATTAAAGGGCCAACCATAGAGCCGAACTGCTGTGCCGAAAACAGCATGCCAAATACGCGCCCGCGCTGCGTGCGTTCCGTTTTGTTTGCCAGAATTGCACTTATGGATGGCTGAATACCGGCAAAGAACAGCCCCACCGTAAAATTAAGCGCCGCAAACAAAAGTAAGGAAGAAGGCACCGACTGCATAATCATTACCACGCCCGCACAAACTGAAGAAAGTGCCAGCGACAGGTAAAAGCCCCTATTCTGCCCGAAGCGCCCCCAAAACGGCGCCGTCATGGCACTGGCAATGCCCACCAGAGAAAATACCAGCCCGGCAACAAAAATAATGTTATCCGTGCCGTGGTAAAGTTTTTCAACATACAGGCTGATAATTGGCTGAATTAACAGTATTACCATCTGCACAATGCCGGAGCAGATAAGCGCTTCGCGGATAGGCGCATTTTTTAACAGCGCCGTTGCAGGTTCGTTGGCAGCTTCCTCTTTGGAAGCCTTGCTTCCCGGCGGTTCGGGAATATAGAACCAGAACACCAGCGTTATCATAAACAACACCGCACCACCTAGATAAAACGAAGTGCGCATGCCGAACATGGAAGCCAGCACGCCGCCTATCAACGGGCCGATTACATTGCCTGCCGTTAAGCCGGACTGCAGTATGCCAAGGCTCATACCTAATTTACCGACAGGTACCGAAGAAGTGGCAATGGCAAGGCACACCGACCACAGCCCGGCAGCAAAGCCCTGCAAAACGCGCACGCCAACCATTTGTTCCGGGCTTGTAACCATACCGCCCAACAAGTATGATAACGCAAGCCCCAGGCCGCTGCGTATAGCCATGGGCTTTTTGCCGTGGGTATCGGCCATTTTACCCCATACCGGCGCCATAATGCCGCCGATTAAAAAGGTAACCGAAAATACCACGCCTGACCACATGGTAACCTCACTCTGGCTTACACCAAGCTCGCGCACCAGATACATCGGTAAAAACGGTATCAGCATTGTATAACTTGCCGACATAAAAACAACATTGGCAGTTAAAATTGCCAATATAATTTTCCAGTTCTTCAATATATAACCCCCTGCAAAAAGAAAAAGCCGCCGTTAAATACAAGCGGCGGCCTGCCAAACTTATTATTATTTATTGCCTACTTCGGCCTCTACCCTTGCCAGAATGAAGCACAAATCGGATAAACGGTTCAATGCAATCAAAGCCTGCTGGTTAACGGGTTCTTCCTCAGCAAGGCGCAGTGCGCAGCGTTCTGCACGGCGGGTAGTAGTACGTGCTATATCAAGCGCAGCCGCTCCCAAAGTATCGCCGGGAATTATAAAATGACCCAGCGGCTCAAGCATTGCATCGTATTTATCAATGGTGCTTTCCAGCATTTTTACGTGTTCCTCTTTAATATAGGGCTCCGGCAGATTCATGCTTGCAATATCGGCCATCAGCGACATTAAAAGCTGCTGAACTTTTAATATAGTGCCTTTTACATCCTGCCTTGTTACCGTAGCACGGGCCAGGCCCAGTGCCGAAGTAATTTCATCTACCGTACCGTATGCTTCCACGCGCAAGCTGTGCTTGGAAACGCGTTCACCGGTATAAAGGCCGGTAGTGCCTTTATCGCCAGTTCTTGTATAAACCGCTGCTTTAGTCATGCTGCCACCATCCTTCCGGAACAATCTCTCTTTTAATCTTAGTAAATTTCTTCGGGTTTGAAGAAGTTGTTGATTTCGCGTGCTGCGGATTCTTCGCTGTCGCTGCCGTGAACAATGTTTTCACCGATAGACAGTGCGAAATCGCCGCGGATGGAACCAGGTACGGATTCCAGCGGGTTGGTAGCACCCATCAGGCCGCGTACTGCTTTAATAGCGTTTTCGCCGGAGATTACCATAGCGGCAACCGGGCCGGAGGTGATGAAGTCAACCAGTTCGCCGAAGAAGGGTTTGCCTTCATGTTCAGCATAATGGAATTTAGCCTGAGCTTCGGTCATTTTAACAAGTTTCAAAGCGGAAACTTTGAGGCCGCGGCGTTCAAAACGGGAAATGATTTCACCGATAAGATTTTTTCTTACTCCATCAGGTTTTACAAGTACGAGAGTTTGCTGCATTAAAAATCGCTCCTATTCTTCTTAATTATAATTTTATACTAAATCGTTAAACGATTTTAGCCTTTTAAAAGCTCCTGGTATTTTTTGCTGTCCAGTTTTTCAATCATTGCGGTAATAAGTTCTACCGCGCCTTCATAATCGTCCAGATGAATAATGGACTGATGGCTGTGAATATAGCGCGTCGGTATGCTGAAGGTTAAGGTTAAAACTCCGTCCCCGTGCAGATGAATGCGTCCGCCATCGGTAGCGCCGCCTTCGGAAATACTGATTTGCGTGGGTATTTTTAAATCTTTGGCAACCTTTGCCGCAAAATCGCGCAGGGCAGTGTTCGGAATCATTCCTGCATCAAAAATTGTAATGGCAATGCCTTCGCCTATTTTGGCAGGCGCAACATCATCTGCAACGCCCGGCGTGCCGCCTGCAACGCAGGTATCAATAACAAAGGCAACGTCCGGTTTTAAAAGGTTAACGCTGGTCTGCGCGCCGCGCAGGCCAACTTCTTCCTGCACGGTTGCCACGCCGTAAACAGTATTGCCGTGTTTTTTGCCGGCAATTTTATCCATAACGTCAGCCATTACAGCGCAGCCGATACGGTTATCCCATGCTTTGCCAAGCAGCGTTTTACCGTCGGCCATAACTGCCATTTCGGCATACGGCGTAACTGGGCAGCCTTCAAACACGCCAAATTTACGCGCTTCTTTTTCATCCTTAACGCCGATATCAATATACATATCGCGTTTCTGCACTACTTTGGTGCGTTCTTCCGGCGTTAAAATGTGGGGCGGCTTGCTGCCGATAACGCCCACCAAATCGCCTTTGCTGCCGTGTACGGTAACACGCTGGCCAAGCATAACCTGCTCCCACCAGCCGCCGAGGCAGACGAATTTTAAAAAGCCTTCTTTGGTAATATGCTTAACCATAAAACCAATTTCATCCATATGGCTTGCCAGCATAATTTTCGGCGCGTTTTCATCTGCCGAAGCATTGGTAAATACTACGCTGCCAAGTTTATCATAACTTACTTCCGCTTTGCCTGCAAGGCGTTCCTGCAAAAGTTCTTTCATTGACGCTTCAAAGCCGGAAACGGCGTTGGTTTCCGAATATCTTTTAAGCCACGCCAGTTTGGTTTTTTTATCCATTTTAACGGCCTCCGTGTTTTCTCATTTCGGCAGCCTGTTCGCGCAAACGCGCTACACGTTCTTCGGTGCTTGGGTGAGTGCTGAACATTTGCTGCATGGTTTTTCTGCTGAACGGGCAAACTATAAACATGTGCGCCGTAGCTTCGGTTGCGCCCGGCATGGTGCGGCGCTGTGCATAAGCGTCAATTTTTAAAAGTGCGTCAGCCAGTGCGTCCGGGTCGCCGCTGAGCTCGCCGCCGCCTTCGTCAGCCATGTATTCGCGGGAACGGGATACAGCCATTTGAATTAAGGCCGCAGCAATAGGCGCCAGAATCATAATCAGCAGAGTAACGATAAAGTTGCCGCCGTTGTTGCCCTCGTCGTCGCTGTGTCCGCCGCCGAGGAACATGCCCCACTGGGCAATGGTTGTAATAATACCGGCCATGGTAGCCGCAATGGTGCTTATTAAAATATCGTTGTGCTTAACGTGGCTCAGTTCGTGGCCGAGCACACCGGCAATTTCGCGTTTGTCAAGCACGTCATACAGCGCCGTTGTTACGGCAACCGCAGCGTGTTCCGGGTTGCGGCCGGTAGCAAAAGCGTTCGGCACCGGGCTGTCGATAATATAAACCTTCGGCATCGGCAGGTTGCCGCGGCGGGCAAGCTCCTGCACCATTTTATATAATGCCGGCGCAGACTGTGCGTCAACTTCGCGCGCATTGTAATGCCTCAGCACCATCTTGTCGCTGTTCCAGTAAGCATAAAAGTTCATGATTACCGAAAAGCTGAGCATCACAATCATGCCCTGCAAACCGCCGAAATAATCGCCGATAAGCACCAAAAGCACGGTCAGTGCTGTCATTAAAAAAGCTGTTTTCATAATAATTTGTGTCCTCCTTCATTTCATAAAACAAAACACTGCAAAACATTTAAGGCAAAGCCCTATTAAATATTATAACAATTTTAAGATTAACTTTCAAATACCATATAAGCCATTAATGTAAAACTTCTGTGACAGGCACCAGTTTCAGCCCCGAAGCCTTAACCTCGTCTATAACCTGCTCCCACGCATTAACGGTATGCGGGCGCGCATGGCAAATGGCAATGGCGCTGCCGTATTTATCGGCAATGGCCGCAGCCTGCCAGATTTTTTTTATTATTTCGTCCTCATTGGTGCTGTTGTCAAGGAAAATATTGTTGCGCCCGGTCGGTACGCCCATGCCTGCCGCCAGTTTATCGCCCAGCGATTTGGCATAGGTATTGCTGTCTACAAAAAACAGCCCCTGGCGTTTGATTTCTTTTAAAACGGCGCGCATGGTGCGTTCATCGCTCGTTGCCTTACTGCCCTGATGGTTGTTTACGCCGCTGATGCCCGGCAGGCTGTTAATCAGTTCGCCGGTAAGCTGCATAATGCGCTTGTCATCCATGCTGGTAAGCACCGTGCTTTTGCCCTCGCTCATAGCAGAAGCATTCATCGGCTCCATTGGCAGATGCAGCATGGCAACCTGGCCGCCGCCGTTAATTACATGCAGCGAATCACTGCTGAAATCGCGGTACGGAATAATGGCAAAACTGAACGGCGCGCGCAAATTTACAAGGCGCTGCACCAGGTCAACATCATAGCCGCAGTCGTCAATTATTACGGCAAGCCTGCCGTGGTGGCTTCGTGTTGTGGTTTGCTCCTTTTTAATATCCTTATCAGGCTTGTCCAAATTCAGGTTATGGTAAAAATAAACCGTATCCGTAACAAATTCTTTGGTGCCTTCGCCTGCTTTGGTGCTGATGGCAATATCAAGCCTTACGGAATCCCAGTCGTTATAGGTTGTTTCTTCCATACGGACGGTTTTTAATTTGCTGCCTTCCAGCTTGCCTGCCAGCCAGTTTGCAGCGTCACGCAGCTGGGTATCGCGCGGAACGCCTATGGCCAGTTCACGCTTGTTCCAGATTACTTCTGCCCCGGAACGCTGTTTTTCCTTCTGGCTGCTGCGTCCGTTATCGGTAAGCTGCCAGTTGTCACGGGTCAGCAGAATATCGTCAACGGCCTTCTGCGCCGATTTTGATTCCTCCAGCAATTCTATCTGCGACGGGCCGGTAATGCCCGTGTTTTCAACATCCTTTTCGGAACGTGAGGAAGCATAATAAATTCCCGCCGCTACGGCAGCGAGCAAAACCACTGCCAGCAAAAGAACGGTAAACCAGTTGGAAGATTTTTTGCTCCTGCCTCTTTTAGCCATAATGTCCTCCTTTAATCAGGCCCGCGGATGGGCTTTTGCGTAAATATCGCGCAGGCGTTTATTGGTTAAATGCGTGTAAATCTGCGTTGTGGAGATATCCGAATGCCCTAAAAGTTCCTGCACACTGCGCAGGTCGGCACCGTTGTCCAAAAGATGCGTGGCAAACGAATGGCGCAGAATATGCGGGGTAAGCGCTTTGTTGATGTTTGCTTTTCTGCCGTAGGCGCGGATAATCTGCCAGAAGCGCTGGCGAGTAAGTTCATGCCCGCCGAAAGCCAGAAAAACTATGTTGGTGTTTCTGTCCGCATGCGTAAGTTTGGGGCGCACTTTTTCAAGATACTGCTGCAAAAATTCCGCCGCAACAGAACCAAGCGGCACAATACGCTCTTTGCTGCCCTTGCCGAATGCAATGATATACTTCATGTTTAAATCAACGCGTTCCAGCGTAATGTTAATAAGTTCGGAAACGCGCATGCCGGTAGCGTACAACACTTCAAGCATCGTGCGGTCACGAAAACCCTCCGCTGTTGTTATATCGGGCTGGTTTAATAGGCGCACAACCTCGTCCTCGCTTAAAACGCGCGGCAGCTTAATGCCTTTGGTGCCTGCTTCAACAACTTCTGCCGGGTTGGCGTCCATATAGCCTTCGGCAGTCATAAAGCGGTAAAACGCCTTAATGGCTGCCAGCTTGCGCGCAATGGTTGCCGCAGCAAGGCCTTTTTCCTTCAGCTGCGTCATATACCCGGTTATCTGCTCACGGCTTACATTAACCAGCGCGTCGCTGTTTTTAAAGCCAAGCGTTTTGCAAAACAGGCGCAAATCACGCTCGTACGCCTGCCTGGTATTTGCCGAAAGGCCAAGCTCCACTGTTAAATATTCCAAAAAAAGCTGTATCCTGCCTGTCATAAAAATACCCTATATAAAGAAAAACAACGCCACAGCGCCGTTTTTCTTAGCTTTTTATTGTTGCTCACGTCTTTCCGGCTGCATAATTGTAATGTTTGCCGCCGGGGAAATTGTAGAAATGGCATGCTTATAAACAAGCTGCTGCTTGCCTTCGTTTTCTATAATAACGGTAAAATTATCAAACCCGCGTACCAGCCCCCTGATTTGGAAACCGTTCACAAGGTAAATAATTACGCCAAGGTTTTCCTTTCTGACATGGTTTAAAAAGCTGTCCTGCAAATTCATAGCCGGTTTTGCATTGTTCATGGTCATTTACAGCCCCTCCATAATTTTATTATTGTTATAATTTTAACCTATCTTAAACTTTTCTACAACTGTTTTAATCATTTCTGACGTAACATTTTCGTAATTGGGTTCTGCATCAAGGTTAAACCATTTTACATACGGCATTTTTTTGTACCAGGTAAACTGCCTTTTGGCAAAATTGCGCGTTGCCTGTTTAATTTTGTCAACAGCGGTAGCCTTATCCCATTCGCCTTTTAGGTACAGCACCGTTTGCCGGTAGCCGATAGCCTGCATGGACTGCGCCATTTCCGGCACTCCTTCTTCAAGCAGGCGGCGCGTTTCTTCTATCAGCCCCTGCTCCAGCATAATATCCACGCGGCGGTTAATGCGCTCGTACAGCACGCTGCGTTCCATGCGCAGGCCAAAAACGGCGGCGTCATAAACAAGTTCTTCGCTTTTGCTGTGCGAAAGGTCGTCCCCGCTTTCGGCGGCTTCAATAGCGCGTATCACACGGCGTGTGTTATTAATATCTATTTTTCCGGCTTCTGCCGGTGCAGATTTTTCAAGCCTTGCATAAAGCGCGTCTTTGCCCTGCTCAGCCAGAAGCGCTTCAAGCTCCGCGCGCAGGGCTGAATCTTCACCTTTGGAACTAAACTTGTAATCTTCAAGCAGCGCCTTAATGTAAAGCCCCGTGCCGCCAACTATAATGGGCAGTTTGCCGCGCGCTGTAATTTCGTCAATCAGCCTTTCGGCGCGCTCTTTAAAATCAACCACGTTAAACGAGGCTTCCGGCGGCAGAATATCCACCATATGGTGCGTCACAAGCGCCAGTTCCTCCGCCGTTGGTTTGGCCGTGCCGATATCCATGCCGCGGTATACAAGCATTGAGTCGCCCGATATAATTTCGCCGTCCAGCGCCTGGGCGAGGGCTATGCCACAGTGGCTTTTGCCCGTTGCCGTAGGGCCTAGAATAACGGCTATTTGCTTTTTCATAACTATCTCCTGATAATTCCGTATTTTACGCGGCTGTACCTGCCGCCCTGAATTTCCGTGCAGCCCAGGCCGCGCAGGAAACTTTCGCTGCGCTCTTTAATAACAACGCGCGGTGCGGCTTTCAGCGCCAGCTCTATTATCTCTGCGTCAATTTCCTTTTCGTAAGCCAGCGGCCGCAGCGGCTTCATGTTAGCCGAAGTTTTTACGCCGAAGCGGAACATAGGGTCAAAATAAACCGCGTCAAAACTGTCCGGCTGCACATTCTGCAAATAATCATCCGCCCTGGCGTGTACAGCTTTTATTCTGCGCATGGCTGCGTCAACGTCCTGCCTGCCGGTTTCATAGCAGGCAAGACCACGTGCCACAACAAAAGCAAGCAGCGGCGATGCTTCCACGCCGACCACTTTGCCCGCAGCGCCAACGGCATAGCTTGCAACTATCGCATCGCTGGCAAGCCCCAAAGTGCAGTCCAGCACCTTCATGCCCGGTTTTAAGGCCAGCGCTTCTATTAAGTGGTCTCTTTCACCAGCGGCAACGTGTTTTAAGCGCAAATCGGCCATGCTGGGGTGAAAAAAGAACCTGCCTTCTTCCGTAAACACCTGCGGGCCAAGCTTTGTTGCCACCAAAAGCGCGCTTATATTATGTTTTTGGCACAGTTCTTCCAAACTGCCGCTGCGCCCGCGGCGCAGGTACGGCACGCCAAACCCCTGTGCCCAGGCGCGCGCCTGCCACTGGAGCCCGCTGTTGCGTCCTGCCGTTACGGCAAATTTCTGCTGCATCATGTGCGTTTAAACATTTTATAAAGCTCTGCCGAGCTTATTTCTATCATACACGGGCGTCCGTGCGGGCAGGTAAACGGATGCTCCGTATTGCACAAATCAATAATCAGCTGGCGCATCTGGCGCATATTAAGCACCTCGCCTGCTTTTATCGCCGCCTTGCATGCCATCATATGCAGCATGTTCTGGCGCAAATCGCTCGGGCTGATGTTTTTCATCTCGCTCAGCATTTTGGTTATCTCGCGGATAAAATCCTCCGCACCGTCCACCTTTATATCGGCAGGCAGGCTGGAAACCCTTAAAAGTGCATCACCGGCCGGTTCTATATCCACGCCGAGGCGCGAAAAATCTTCACGGTGCTTTTCGATGATTTCCGTATCATGCGCGGTAACATCAATATACAGCGGCATCAGCATGGTCTGCGCCGGTATGTTGTTATGCGCGTTAACAAATTTATCGTACAAAATGCGCTCATGCGCGGCGTGCTGGTCAATTAAATACAGGGTGTCTTCACTTTGGGCAATAATAAAGGTTTTATCCACCTGCCCAATCGGCCAGATGCTTTCCGTTTCGCTATTAGTATCTGTAAAACCTATAATGTTAGCGGCAACTTCGTCCTGCTTTTTAAACTCCTCGCGCACTTCGTTAATAGTATAAACAGGCTCCGTTTTAGGCGGAGTGTATGTATATTCCACCTGTTTCCACACTTCGCTCTGCACTGGTTCAGGCTGCGGCTCATGTGCCGGAGCTGTTTTAAAAATATCTGCGTAAGCAGGCTTTGGCTGCTGCACCGGTGCCGGTTTCGGCACGCTCTGCTGTTTCGGCAGCGGCATACCGTCCGTAATAATGCCCTGCCCCACAGGCTTAAACACCGCAAGCTCGCTGTCCGGCAAAAGGTCAAGAGCCTGCTGCGGTTTGGCGCTCATAGGTTTTGTTAAAGCGTCTGTAAGCGCCTTATACATGGCTTTATAAATTACGCTGTCGTCGCTGAATTTTATTTCGCTTTTCTGCGGATGCACGTTAACGTCAATGGTGTGCGTGTCAACCTCCACCATCAGCACGGCAAAGGGAAAGCCGCTTTTCGGCACCTGCGACTGATAAGCGTGGTCAATCGCCTTGCTCATCATGCGGTTGTTGATAATGCGGCCGTTAACCATAAAAGTCTGCCACTGGCGCGTACCTTTTAACAAAGTAGGCTTACCGATATAGCCCGTAATTTTTACGTCAGTGCCGGTAAAATCCACTTTTAAAAGTTCGTCACTAACTTTTTTGCCGTACAGGGCGGTAATGGCGTCAAACAAACTGCCGTTGCCGGGCGTGCTTAGCACCTCTTTATCGTTGCTTACAAGCTTAAAGCGCACATCCGGGCGCGAAAGCGCAAGCCGCGTTAAAAGCTCGTTAATATAGCGTCCTTCCGTTGCATTGGTACGCAAAAATTTGCGGCGTGCCGGCACGTTAAAAAACAGGTTCTCCACAATAACCGTTGTGCCCGCCTGTCCGCCTGTCTGCTGGCATTCGGTCTGCTCTCCGCCGTCAATGCGGATGCTTGTCGCAAACTCCTCATCCGCCGGGCGCGTTAACAGCTGAAAATTACTTACGGACGCAATACTCGGCAAAGCCTCGCCGCGGAAGCCCAGCGTATGCAGGCTCATTAAATCTTCCGCCGCGCGGATTTTACTTGTTGCGTGGCGCAGCACTGCAAGTTTTGCATTGGCTTCCGTCATGCCGCTGCCGTCGTCCGCCACGCGGATATACTGCGTGCCGCCTTCAAAAATTGTAACATCTATTTTTTCGGCACCGGCGTCAAGGGCGTTTTCTACAAGCTCCTTAACTACCGAAGCCGGTTTTTCAACAACCTCACCGGCCGCAATCTGGTTGGCCGTATTCTGGTCTAAAAGCTTTACTTCTGCGCTTACGGTCATAAAGCACCTCCTTCGCGCTTAGCCTCCTCCTGCAATTTATATAATGTGTTCATCGCCTCAATAGGCGTCATGCTCATAACATCCATATTGGCAAGGCGCTGCTGCAATGCACTGCCAAACAGCGAACCCATCATGCCTCCGTCCTGCTGCTGTGCCGGCTGCGCCTGTTTCGGTCCTTCACTGTCGTATTCCTTTAAAAATTCATTGGCGCGTTCAAGCACCTTCTTCGGCAGCCCTGCCAAGCGTGCAACATGTACGCCGTAGCTTTTATCGCTGCCGCCGCGCACAATGCGGCGCAAAAATACAATATCGTTGCCGCGTTCCTTAACCGCAACACTGTAATTTTTTACGCCCTCCATAATGTTTTCCAGCTCAATAAGCTGATGGTAATGCGTGGCAAACAGCGTTTTGGCTTTAATTTTTTCGTGAATGTATTCCATAACGGCGCGGGCAATGCTCATACCGTCAAAGGTACTGGTGCCGCGTCCTACTTCGTCCAGAATAATAAGGCTGTTTCTGGTGGCGTATTTTAAAATCTGCGCCACCTCGTTCATTTCCACCATAAAGGTGCTTTGCCCCGTGGCAAGGTCGTCGCTTGCGCCTACGCGGGTAAAAATCTTGTCTACCGGGCAAATGCTGGCCTGCCGCGCAGGAATAAAGCTGCCCATCTGCGTCATCAGCGTTAAAAGCGCAACCTGGCGCATATAGGTGGATTTGCCTGCCATATTCGGACCGGTAATAATAATCATGCGCTCGTCCGTGCTGTTTAAGTTGGTATCGTTGGGCACAAAAATATCGCGCTCCAAAAGGCGCTCCACAACCGGGTGGCGCCCGTCAAGGATACGTATTTCGCTGCGATTATTCAGTTCCGGCTTAATATAGTTATATTTAAACGCCGCTTCTGCCAGCGAAGCCAGCACGTCGATATTGGCCAGCGCACGCGCGGTTTCCTGTATCTCCGGTATTTTGGCGCGTATCTGCTCGCGCAGATTGTTAAAAATATAATATTCAAGCTGTTCGATTTTTTCTTTGGCGCTTAAAATTTTGTTCTCAAAATCCTTCAGTTCCGGCACAATGTAGCGCTCGGAGTTAACAAGAGTCTGCTTGCGCACAAAATAATCCGGCACGGAAGCCGACTGCCCCTTGCTGACTTCGATATAATAGCCGAAAACCTTGTTGTAGCCTACTTTTAAAGTTTTAATGCCGGTTTCTTCTTTAATGCGCTGCTCAAAATTCTGCATCCATGTTTTGTTGTCGCTGGCAATGCTGTGCAGCTCGTCCAGTTCCAAATCAAAGCCGGTGCGTATCATGCCGCCTTCACGTACGGAAAACGGCGGCTCGTCCACAATCGCCGCTGCCAGAGTATCGTAAATTTCCTGATGCAGATGGATGCCGCCGGCAAGATGCGTAAGCAGGCGGCTTGACGCATTGTTTAAAAGCTCTTTTATGCCCGGCAGCACGGCAAGCGAGCTGCGCAGGGCTACCAAATCACGGGCATTGGCGCTGCCTACTTCAATGCGGGAAATAATGCGTTCCAAATCGAAAACTTTTTTCATTTCTTCCGCAAGGCCGGTACGCAGCTGCAAATTTTCCAAAAGCTCTTTCACTGCCTGCTGGCGTGCGTTTATCTGCGCCAAATCCAAAAGCGGGCACTCAATCCAGCTGCGGAGCTTGCGCGCGCCCATGCTGGTTACGGTAAAATCAAGCACATCCAGAAGCGTGCCGCGCTTAGTGCCGTCACGCATGTTTTTTACAAGCTCCAGATTGCGGATAGCTGTAGCGTCAAGGTTCATAAATTTTTCCACGGCTATGCGCGTTAAGCGGTTTATGTGCGTTAAATCCGCCTTAACAGTGCTGTGCAGATAGCGCAGCATGTGCTCCGCCGCACTGTGTACAAGGGCGTCGCCACCGTATTCGCTGTCAGCAAAATGCTGTTCAAAATAACCGGCATTTTCGTTTTCTTCCTGGTAAAAGGATATTGCACATTCCGGCAGCTTTGCCTTCAGCCATGCTTCCAGTTTTTCCCAGCCTTCAATGCCGCTGTATACCACCGCTTCCGCCGGCTGAATGCGGAACAGCTGCTCCTGTACCGCGCTCAGCATTTCGCTGCCTTCGCCGGTAAACCACTGGCACTCGCCGGTAGAAATATCTGCCGCCACAAGGCACAAACGCGCGCCGTCCTGCTGCAAAAACACCAGAAAACGGTTATGCTTGTCGTCCAAAAGCTGCTCGTTTAAAGCCGTGCCCGGCGTAATAATTTTTATAACTTTGCGTTCTACAATGCCTTTGGCAAGCTTGGGGTCTTCCACCTGCTCGCAAATGGCAATGCGGTAGCCTTTTTTTATCAGTTTGGCAATGTAGCCGTCAACACTGTGGTAAGGCACGCCGCACATGGGTATGCGTTCTTCAAGCCCCGCGGCACGCCCGGTTAAAGTAATATTCAGTTCGCGCGACGCCGTTAAGGCATCGTCAAAAAACATTTCGTAAAAATCACCCAAACGGAAAAACAGCAGTTCATCCTGATGCTGGCGTTTAACTTCCAGATACTGCTGCACCATAGGCGTATAGTTTGCAGCCATTTTATTCTGCCTGTCCTTTCACAAGCCAAGTCTGCGCATTGCAGATTTTTACGTTAACCTTCTGCCCTGCCGTAAAAGTGCGCCCTTCCGCGGGCCACAGCACGAGTTTATTGGTGCGCGTCCTGCCGCTCCATACATTGGGGTTATTAGCGCTCGGGCCTTCGGCAAGCACCTCGTAGGTTTTGCCAACCATTTCTTCGTTGCGCTTCAGGCTGTTTTCGTTCTGCACTGCCATTAAACGGTTAAGGCGCGCTTTTTTAACGTCCAGCGGCACCTGACCTTCCATTTTGGCGGCAGGCGTACCGCTGCGCTTACTGTAAATAAAGGTGTAGGCGGCGTCAAAGCCAACTTCTTTTACAAGAGAAAGCGTTTCTTCAAAATCTTCTTCCGTTTCACCCGGGAAGCCCACAATTATATCGGTTGTAACAGCGGCGTCCGGCACATAGCGGCGAATCATTTTCACAAGTTCAAGATACTGTTCGCGCGTGTAGCCGCGGTTCATCATTTTTAAAATGCGGCTGGAACCTGCCTGAAACGGCACATGGAAGTTTTCGCAGATGTGTTCACATTCCGCAACCGCCTGAATAACGTCCTCACCCATATCGCGCGGATGGCTTGTCATATAGCGGATGCGCTCCACGCCGGGCACATCGTTTACGCGGCGCAGAAGTTTGGCAAACATGCCCTTTTCGCCAAAATCCTTGCCGTAGGAATTTACGTTCTGCCCAAGCAGGGTAAACTCTTTGTAGCCGTTTGCCACTGCCTGTTCAACTTCTTCCACAATGTTTTCAATGCTGCGGCTGCGCTCGCGCCCGCGCACATAAGGCACTATGCAGTAAGTGCAGAAATTGTTGCAGCCGTACATAATTGGTATCCACGCCGAAAAGCCGCTCTGGCGCACGCGGTTGCCTTCAAATTCGCTGTCAGCAATTATCATATCGTCATAAATGCGGCCGCCTTTGTCCGCCAGAAAATCTGTAAGAATTTCCTTAAAGCTGTTTACATGCGCGGTGCCTATTAAAAGGTCAATCTGCGGATGCTTTTTAATAAGCTTTTCGCCGTCCTTCTGTGCCATACAGCCTGCCACGCAGATAACCTGCCCCGGATGGTTTTCCTTAACGCGCTTCAGTTCGCCGATTTTGCCCAAAATGCGTTTTTCCGCGCTTTCACGCACGCAGCAGGTGTTAACCACAATGATATCGGCATTATGAAAATCATCTGCTTTGGCATAGCCCATTTCCTCCAGCTGCCCGGCATAGTGCTCGGCATCGCTTTCGTTCATCTGGCAGCCGTAATTGAGGATAAAATAAGTTTTTCCCTCAGCGGCATCAACAAAATTTTTATCTGAAATCATACTTACCTCCAAAAATCTCTAATAATAAATTATACCATAATTTAAGCCTTTTCAGCAATTTTTGCAGTAAGCAACGGCTAATTTTAAGCTGATTTTTATTTTAATTATAGCATACTTTGACTTTTGCGTTATGTTTGATATAATAATTATAGAAAAACAAACGGCTGCCGATAGACGGTCAGCCGCAAATATTGAAAAGTTGTTATAAGTAACGACCGTCAAAGTTTGCGAGGCTAATGGCGGCCGTTACTGTTTTTTAGCGTAGTCTTTTCCGAGGGCATAGCCAAGGGAAAAGACTGTTATTGTATAACCTATAATAGTTAAAATATCAATAACTTCCATACTATCCCCTCCTGCATAGTATTTCCGTTTTACGGATTTCTATGTCAACGGAGGGTCACAGTCCCTCCGGGGAGGGCTACCCGCCTACCGTTATGGCAGCACATTTGCTTAGACAGTTTAACAGAAAAATATAATCCTGTAAAGATACTTTAAGCGCACCCGTTAACAGCGGATGCGCTTGTTGTTTTTATTATAAAATTTACCTGCCGTGCAGCCTGCGTTCTGCCTTTTCCGCATCATACGCAGCTTTCTGTTCAAAATAAAGTTCGGGCGTCCATCCTTTTTCCAACATTCTTACAAGCAGCTTGCCGGTGTTGGCTGCATCGTCATAAGCAGTATGCCACAAACCTGCCGTGTCAACTTCCTGCTCCTCGGTTGCGCGTTTCAGGCCTGTTGTAAGTTCGTCGCCCTTCCACAGCTTGTAGGCTTCGGCAAGGTCAAGGTAATCTTCATACTGAACCGGGTTTTCTATTTTATGGCGCTCGCAGCCGGTGTTTAAAACTTTGTAATCTTCCGTACCCCAGGCAACAAAATAAGTCTGCCCGGCTTCGTAAATTTCCGCCAGCTTCGCCACCATTTCCGGATATTCAATGCCTTTTTTCATGTCCTTTTCGGTAATCATGCAAAAGTCCATGCTGTCTTTTGCCTGTTTGGGGTAAAAATGCGGCTTTACAAAATTCTGTATTTTGCCGTCCTCTTTTAATTCCGCGCCAGTCAGCTTAACCGCGCCAATTTCAATAATTTCCGAAAAAAATCCGCGCGGCCGCCCAACCGGCTTTGTATATGTTGTAAACTCAAAATCCACCAGTAAAAAATCCTTCATTGTTACGCCTCTTTCGTCAATTTATGTTAAAACGCTTAGTGCCTGTGCAGCAGCGCGCGTTCCACGCTCCAGTAAACTGCGTCCTGCCCAATCATATCGTACACGCCGCCGCGTTTGAGCATTTCCATTGCTTCGTCCTGCAAACTGCAAAGGTAAATTTTTTTGCCGGCGTCCTTCATTTCCTGCACAATTTTTGCAAATTCCTGCACGCCGCTGATGTCAATATCCGGCACGCCGCGCATTGAAAAATACACATAGCCGTAACGCTTTGCCTTTTTGGGTATCTCCTCAAGGCGTTCCGTGTTGGCAAATACAATCGGCCCGTTAATGTAGCAAACCAGCCCGTCATCCGGCAAATCCTCAATTTCTTCGTGCAGGCGCTGCGGGTCAATTTCGTCGTAAGTAATGCGCAGGTGCGAAAAACGCACAGCCTGCAAGACAAGCCCGATAATAACACCTATCATAATAGCGGTTGTCAGGTCAACAATAATTGTCGTCAGCATGGTAACAACAAATTTTAAAATAGCGCCTTTAAATTTGCCTTTTAAAATAAAATTAATCGTTACCCATTCGTTCATGCGCCACGAAACCACCATCAAAACGCCGGCCAGCGCCGCCAGCGGAATCTGGCTCATTACCGGCGCCAGCACAAACATGGCCAGCAAAATGCCAAGTGCGTGGAAGATGCCCGTCAGGCGCGTAACCGCACCGGATTTTACCGCCACGCTGGTACGTGCAATAGCCGCCGTTGCCGGAATGCCGCCAAAAAACGGCACTATGATGTTGCCGATGCCCTGCGCCAGAAGTTCACGGTTGCTGTCGAGCCTTGCGCCGGTCATACGCGAAGCAGTTGCGCCGCACAAAAGGCTTTCAATCATCGCCAGCACCGCAATACTAACGGCCGGAGCCAAAAGCCCGATAACAGTACGGAAATCGAGCAGCGAAGCAAGCTCCAAGCGGTCATCCAAAATAAGCGTTGCCGGTATGTTGCCTACCACTGCCACATCAAGGTTCAGCGCAATATTGGCCGCTGTCGCCACAATAATGGCAAACAGCGAAGAAGGTATATACTTGCTGTACCGCATCGGAAACAGCAGCATCATCAGCATTACAAACAGGCCAATGCTCACCGCCGTCATATTCGGCTCAAAGCCAAGCTGCCAGTAACTTAAAAACTTCTCCGTTACACTGCTGCCTTCGGAGGTAACGCCAAAAAAATTATCAATCTGCCCCATGGCAATAATAACGGCAATGCCGGAAGTAAAGCCGCTGATAACCGGCATCGGAATGAACGAAATCAGCTTGCCCAGATGCAGCACCCCAGCTATAACAAGGATAATGCCTGCCAGCACCGTTGCCACAAACACACCCTGCAAACCGTACTGCGCGATAATGGACATCAATATCGCCGCCATGGCGCCCGTAGGCCCGGAAATTTGAAAATACGCCCCGCCCAGCGCGCTGATGATAACACCGGCAATAATTGCCGTTACAAGGCCAGATGCCGCCGTTGCGCCGCTGCCCACGCCAAAAGCCAGTGCCAGCGGAATAGCCACCGCCGTAACGGTAAGCCCGGCCATTAAATCCTGCATCAGCATTATTCTATCGTAATTGCGGAACTCTTTTATCAAGTCACGCTTGAACCTTTCCACCATCATTTTTACAGCAACCCCTTTGTTGTTAAATTAAAAACGCAATTTCATAAACAGCTTATGGCAATATTTTACCATAGCCGGAGCCGCCAAAACAGATGCCCAAAAAGAAAATTTACACGGTTTTGTTTTCACAGGCATTATTGCCCTACACCCATATAAACACCTTTTCAGCAAAAAAAATTTACCATAGCCAAAAATTTTTTAAATATTTTTTCGCTGCAGGTAAATTTTTGGGGTTAAAAATCCGTTTATGTGGGTGAGAGTTTCTTTTCTTGTTCTCTTTTTTGTCTGTTTTTTCTCTTGTTCTTTTCTTTGCCGTATTACGTTCTTACCTTGTTCTTAATTAATTCAAAGATTATTATATATAATCTACCTTGTTCCCAATAGTACTAACGTACGTAAGCAGTAAAACCTAAAATGCCAGTGCAAACAAGCACTATCTCCAAGCTGAGATAGTGCTGTAAGCAGCGTTTTGCAGTAAACTGCATTTACAGCATGATTCTGTGATAACTATGCAAAAGTACGCAAAAACTCCCGCCGATTTTTCGTGCCAACGGGAGTTTTGTGAGTAAACATACTGTTTTTCAGTTTGTATCATACAGTAAAATTTTCTGCTACTATTTTGTCAAGCTGTTCTTTTATTTTTTTAAACTCACAGTTTAAATCCAGCGTCCGAACAAAAATTTTATTTCCACCCATGCTATAAGCAACGTCTGGCGTTATGTCTTCATCAGTTTTTGCGTAAAGCAGCATACCACTGACAGTCTTATCCGTAGCAGAACTTTTATTTTTTACATATGCATAAATCTGGTATAAATTGGCAGAACAAACACTCTTTTTATCGTACTGCTGAGATAAAATATGCCTGTAACACTTAGTATCGATAATTAAAATTTTATCATTGCTTTCAAGCGTAATATCAGTATACATCTTTGGCAAAAAAGCATCCTGCCCGTCATCCAAATTCCATGCAACAGACGGAGCCGAAGGATTAAACTGCGGATAATGTCTTTGATAATAAGCAAGTACAAATTTTTCATACAAATCGCACAAATGCTGTCCGTCCAAGAATTTTGCAAGCTTTACTCTGCCATCATGGCTGATAATCATACCTTCAAACAACAAACGGCACAAATATATCAACATCTGATATGAAGCATTACCCTTGCGGTAACTTAACAGCGACCAATTAAATTCAAGCGGCTTAATATCACAAACATTACTTAAAAATGGCAACAGTTTTTTTAACGCAATTTTATTTTCGTGTTTAACTTCGCCATGGTTCAGCAGTAATATCACAGCAGCTTTTAAAATACGGTTAAACAAATTGTTTTCCGTCAAAATTCCGTAAACACAGCTTAATTCTTTGCGCCGTTTCGTCATTTGCCCAACAGTACCGGCGATGTCAATTTTACCGCGCAAAGTTTTCTGCAAGCGGCAGCTTTTTACATACTCTTTTGTTAGTCCCTGCTTAATCTGGTGTTCAATACCTTTTATAAGAATCGCCGCAAACAAATCGTGAATATTGTCAAAACTTTCCGCTGCAACTTTTTCAAATCCATCACGGCGCAAAGCTTTATAGGCATAAGCCAGCATATAATAAATATTTTTTATCAAAACACTGTTTTCAGCTTTCATTTCCTAAAAATACCCGTCAGTTCATTTTGCCAGTGTTCACTTTTTTGCTTATCATCAAACCAATATTCATCAAGCATTGGACAAATATCATAGTACACTACATTTCGCAGCCATGCTTCAACACCGTTCGCCGGTATATTTTTCTCATCATAAACAAAATAGCTGTGCCCTATGCAGAACCCTTCACCAAGAGAATCATCAGCAGCAATATCTGCATTTAACTTTTTAATTTTCTCAATCAAAGTGTCAAAAACATCATTACGAACCTTATGCTGCCATACCATAAAGCCATTACTTTCAAAACCCGGTTTCATTGTAAAAAAGCTGAAACGGCGGCGCAATGCATAATCAATCATGGCAATACTACGGTCTGCCGTATTCATCATTCCAATTATGTAAACATTATGCGGAACACTAAATAGCTCATCTTTTTTATAAACAAGGTTGACATGTTTGTCACGGTAATCGTTTTCAACAAGCATTAAAAGTTCACCAAAAACAGAACTTAAATTAGCACGGTTAATTTCATCTATAATAAAATAATATTCGTTATTTATATCATTACGAGCCTTTTCGCAAAAATCATAAAATACACCTTTTCGCAGTTCAAAACCATTTTCAGAAGGACGGTAACCCATAACAAAATCTTCATATGAATAATTTTGATGAAATTGCACCATAGCAATGCGGCTGTCATCTTCTGTGCCAATTAAAGAATATGCCAGACGCTTAGCAGTAAAAGTTTTACCAACACCGGGCGCTCCCTGCAAAATAATGTTCTTTTTATACTTAAGCAAAGCCACAAGTTTATCGTAATCAGTTTCTGTCATAAATACTTCGTTAAGAAAATTTTGTTTGGTGTATGGATTGATAATATTTTTATCTAACTCCATTACTTCTTGTTCGATTTTGTCACTCAATTCACTTGCTTCATCAGTTTTATCATTTAAAAATTTATTATAATCTTGTTCTTTACCTTCAAATATAAAATCCAACAAATCTGCTTCTTTCCAACTTTTTTCTCTTTTAATTTCTTGTATAGTATCTCTCCAACTACCAAAGTACCATTTTTTAGGTTCATCTAACTTATTATTCCAATTCACCTCTAAGTTTTTACCATCTTTTAAATTTTTTGTTACTGTTCCAATAGCAACAATATCCATAACCGAAGCAGTTTTATTATTGTATTCAAAAGGTAAATTATTTTTCATCGTATATGTAGTCTTAATAACTATTTTATCACCAACTTTTACATGTTTAACTTCATCTAAATATTTATCATCATAACCATTTTGCCAAATTTCATTTTCTATAAACTCATCTGTTTTATTAACTCTATCCCAACTTGCTCCAACAAGCCAACATTTATTAACTTTATTTTGAGAATATTTCCATGCAGCTAATGATAACTCTGGGAAACTACAATATTTACTATTTTCTTTTTTAAAGTAATCTTCACAACTCTCAATAAGTTGTAAATATTCGTTTCCATTAATCATCTTTTTAAAAAGACCATCTACTTCAATATTATTAACAATTTCAGAATTGTTTAAAATAAAATTTTGATTTACACTATCTAAATTTAAAAATGAAAATGGTGCAATCCAATACAACCCCATAGTTATATTCCATTTTATACCACTCTGTAATAGGACTCTGTTAAAAGCTTCAATAAAATCTCCCTTACGTTTATGATTATCATCATATTCAATCGCTCTCGCGAATAAATTCCACAAATTATCTATATCATCAACTCTTCTTTTATCTTTATATGCAAAAAACCATGATTTCCTATTATCTAAAACGGGTATTCCATCAAAACTTTCAGGGACTGGGGCTTCTATCTGAAATTCACTTTTTAAACCTGCACAAATTTTTCGACGATTTTCATTAGTTATACCTCTATTAAATATACTAAATACAGTAAATGGACATATATCTCTAAGTTCAGTATGATCATTTTCCATAATAGGAAAGTTAACTTCAGCTTCATCTAAAACTTTTTTTAATTTTATCAAAAGCAAAATTCTATCTTTATCAAAAGGAATTAATTTTATTGCAAATTCAGTATAAAATTTTATCCAGTCAAAATTTTTATTATCCATTCATTTCACCTCATCATTTTTAGTATAGTAATATTATTTTAATTATACCACAAAAACATTCTGTTATATAAAAACTCCCGTTGGTTTTTGCGTGCCAACGGGAGTTTTGAGAGAAAATATTATCTTGCCAAGCCATCAGCAATATAATATGTCGCTAACTGGTTAATGCTTACTTTTTCTTTTTTTGCTCTGTCACTTAATCTTTTATGTAAAGTTTTTGGCAGCCTTAAATTAAACCTGCCGCTGTAATCCTCAACTTTTTTAGGCAAAGGCACCGGCATTTCTTTTTCAAGCGCTACTTCCAACCAGCATCTTTTGGCATCTGTTATCATTGAAATAATTTCTGATGCATCGTCAGTCTGCGTAATGCAGCCGGGGAGTTCAGGTATATAAACAACATAACCATCATCAGAAGGTTCAACAACAACTTCATATTTTAAATTCATATAATAATCTAATTTATTTTCATTCATTGCTACATACCTTCTTTCTCTAAAAATTCAATTACCTTTTCCACATAAACCTGTTTAATATAAGGATTATGCTTTGGTATACACAAAATGAAATTACCTTTAGTATAAATATAATGGCTGCTGCCGCCCTTTGGCTGACGGGCTTCAAAATCCAAACGTTTTAATATTTTGTCAAGTTCATCAAATCTTACAGTTTTAGGATTATTTTTTATTCTTAATAAAAGTTTCTCTAATTGGCTCATTGTTCTCCTTGTAATTATAGTACCACTGGCGGTACTAACTTGTCAATCAGACATATTTTCAATTTAAAACATAAAAAAACGCTTAGCCCAGTAATAAACCCAGGCTAAGCGTTATCAACAAATTATATGTTTAAGCCCTTACTTACAGCACCAGCAGGCTCAAATCGCCAACGGCGTTAACTATGCCGCGTACTTCTTCAAGCATTGCCAGGCGGTTATTTTTAACGTTTTCGTCTTCATCCATAACCATTACGTTGTCAAAGAAGGTGTTAACAGGTTCAATAACCTTTTCACCTGCTTTTAAAACGGCAGCATAATCGTACAGTACAATTTCCGGAATAATTTCCTTGCTTACTGCTGCAACAACCTCATGCAGTTTGTTTTCGGATTCATCTTTAAACAGCGCGCCGCTGATTGCAACTTCTTTTTCAATTTTCTTGCACAGATTGCTTACGCGCACGGAAACCTGTACCAGAGGCTCTGCATTGCCTGCTTCAACATAAGCAGCCAGAGCTTTGCAGCGCACAGCCAAATCTACCATATCGTCGTTGCGTTTATCGGCAAATACTGCGTCGATAACGTCGTAACGGATGCCCTGGTCCATCAAAAGGTTACGCAGGCGCTGTTTGAAGAATTCCATAATCTGCGGCACCAGTTTGCCGGTTTCTTCCGGTTTGATGTCCAACAGATACAAAGTACCGGCGATAATTTTAGCCAGTGAAATATGATAGTTTGCATCAAGCAGGATATTGATAACACCAAGAGCCTGACGGCGCAGCGCATACGGGTCCTGAGAACCGGTAGGAGCGAGCCCGCGGCTGAAAGTAGCGCAGATGTTGTCGAGCTTGTCGCCAATGCCGACAATGCGGCCGATGGTTGTTGCCGGCAGTGCGTCGCCTGCAAAACGCGGCAGATAGTGTTCAAAAATGCCGGTGGCAACTTCAGGTTTTTCACCGTCCAGCAGCGCATATTCGCGGCCCATTACGCCCTGCAGCTCGGTAAATTCAATTACCATGCCGGTAACAAGGTCGGTTTTGCACAAAAGTGCGCAGCGGCGCAGTTCTTCTTCATCAACAGGGGTGTTAATGGCAAAGCGCAGCATTTCCGCCATTTTAACAAGGCGTTCGCTCTTGTCATACATGTTGCCCAGGCCTTCCTGGAAGGAAACAGTTTTAAGTTTTTCCAGACGGTCTTCCAGTTTGGTTGCACGGTCTTCGTTAAAGAAGAACTCGGCGTCGCTCAAACGTGCGCGCAATACGCGTTCGTTGCCGTGGGTTACAATATCAAGATGTTCGCTGCCGCCGTTGCGTACGGTAATAAATTTATTCAGCAGATTGCCGTCTTCGTCAAGCACAGGGAAATATCTCTGGTGCTCACGCATCGGGGTAATAATGCATTCTTTCGGCAGGCTCAGGAATTTTTCCTCAAACTTGCCGCACAAAGATGTCGGCCATTCAACAAGGTAGTTTACTTCTTCAAGCAAATCTTCGTTAATCTCGGCTTCGCCGCCGTTCTGCGCAGCCAAATCCTTAATCTGCTGTAAAATCAGCGCACGGCGTTCATCCTGGTCAACCATTACAAAATTGTCGTACATAACTTTTTTGTAATCGCCGGCCGAAGGAATTTCCACAGCGCCTTTAACTCCTGCCAAAGCAGAATAAACTTTGTTGCCAACTTTGCTGAGCGCTGCGCTGAGTAAGCCCTGGCTTTCTGCCGCAGCTTTAAGCGACTGCTGCATGAAGCGGTGCCCCATGCTGAATTTGCCGCTTTTTACACCGCAGATTTCAACAGGGATAATCTGGTCGCCAAACAGGGCAACCATCCAGCGGATAGGACGTACAAAACGGAATTCGTAATCTGCCCAGCGCATTGTTTTCGGGAAACTTAAAGAAGTTAAAATGTCCATCAAAAGACCCGGCAAAAGTTCAATAACGGGCTGGCCTGCCAGATGTTTAACGGCATAAACGTAGTTATCGCGTACAACAAGGTCTTTTACGTCAACGCCCTGGCCGCGCGCAAAACCCTGTGCAGCTTTGCTGGGTGCGCCGCTTACATAGGCAATTTTAACGGAAGGGCCTTTGGCTTCAACAACAACGTCAGCCTGTGTTTCGGCAACGCCATCGGCAATAAACGCCATACGGCGGGGAGTGCCGTAAACGGTAATATCTTCAAAAGGAATGCGCAGCTCCTGCATTTTAGCAGCTGCAAGTTCTTTTAACTGTTTTAAAATGCCGGGCATAAATTTAGCCGGTATTTCTTCGGTGCCAATTTCAAACAATAATTTTTCCATTATAAATTCTCCCCTTTCAGCATCGGGAAGCCGAGCTTCTCCCTTTGTTCAACATAAGCGGCGGCACACAGCCTTGCCATGGCGCGCACGCGGGCAATAAAGGCCGTTCTTTCGCTTACGCTGATTGCCCCGCGGGAATCGAGCAGGTTAAAGGTATGCGAGCATTTCAAAACATAATCGTAAGCCGGGCGGATATAGCCTGCTTCGATTACGCGTTTTGCTTCTGCTTCGTACTTGTCAAACAAATCGAACAGTAAATCGGTATCGGCAATCTGGAAATTGTAGTAGGACTGCTCAACTTCGTTGGTATGGAAAACATCGCCGTAGGTAACGCCGTCAACCCACTGAATATCAAATACGTTTTCCACGCCCTGAATGTACATGGCAAGGCGTTCCAAACCGTAGGTAATTTCTACGCTGACGGGTTTAACGTCAATGCTGCCAACCTGCTGGAAGTAGGTAAACTGGGTAATTTCCATACCATCCAGCCATACTTCCCAGCCAAGGCCCCAGGCGCCCAAAGTCGGGGATTCCCAGTTGTCCTCTACAAAGCGGATGTCGTGCTCGTCCTGATGAATGCCAAGTTCGGCAAGGCTTTGCAGGTACAGTTCCTGAATATTATCCGGCGAAGGTTTAATAATAACCTGGAATTGGTGATGCTGGAAAAGGCGGTTCGGGTTGTCGCCGTAGCGTCCGTCTGCCGGGCGGCGGGAAGGCTCTACATAAGCCACGCGCCAGGGTTCCGGCCCAAGCACTCTTAAAAACGTGCGCGGGTTCATGGTGCCTGCGCCTTTTTCAATATCATAGGGCTGCGTTAAAATACATTTCTGTTCGCCCCAGAATTTTTGCAGCTTCAAAATAATTGTCTGAAAATCCATAATATCCCTCCTGTATTTGCGTTACAAAAACGAAAGCCCCCGTCTCTGTAACAATATTAGTTACAGGGACGGAGGCACAAATGCTTCCGCGGTTCCACCCTGCTTGGCTGCAATTTGCAGCCCGCCTCGATGTTTATATAATTTGGCTCCAAGACGCCTTCGCCGCTGTTGCCGGCTTACACCGCCCCGGCTCGCTGAATGTGCGGTTACTACTTCTTATCATTGCTTAACAGAAAATATACCAAATAACTGCTGTTTTGTCAATGCTTAAAAACCGGTCTGGCTTAAAAAGCCGAGGCTTTTTAAAGGTTTATCGGTCTGGAAAACGATAAAGCGCTGTAAAATTTTTTCAAGCTCCATCAAGGCGCCGCCGCGCACTTTAAAAGGCTGCGGGTTGTTAAAATCAAGCGTTAAAAGCTGCGCCATAAACTCCTGCGCTTCCGTGCCGAACGGCAGTTCTTCGCCGCCGTGGCAGTCATTGCACACAAGCCCGCCCTGCACAACGCTGAAATACGCATCGCCCTCTGCCGGTTTGCCGCAGTTTACGCAGCTCCGGCAGTTGGGCAGAATGCCTGTTAAAAACAGCAGCTTTACTATGTAAGAAAGCGCCACCAGGCGCGGGTTATGCTTTGTAAGCACGCTGCGCACAGCCAAAAGCAGTTCGTATATTTCTTCCTGCGGCTGATGTTCTTCCGTCAGGTTTTCCGTTACTTCCGCAATTAAGGCGGCATAAGCCATCTGCTTTAAATCAAACTGCAACGGGCAGCTTATAAGCTCGCAGCTTTTTAAAGTATCCAGCTTCTTGCCGGCAAAAAAGTTCATATCAAGCACAGCAAACGGCTGCACAAGCCTGCCGCCGTTAGTACGCGCATACCGCGCACCGTACGCCAGAAAACTTATTTTGCCGTGCCCGCGCGAAAAGCAGACTGCGTACTTATCCGCAGTCTGCCAGTTTTTAACCTTTAAAATTAGTGCTTCGTCGTTAAAACCTTTATCAGTCATTGCTATTAATCCGCATAAACAGGCATTTCCGGCTGCTTTGCCGCACGCACGCGCGTTACGCGAAAGCCTTCGGCGCGCAAAACTTCAAAGCTCCAGCCGTCTACCTCAATTTTATCGCCGGGTTCAGGCTTGCGTTCCAGTAAACCGAACACCAGCCCGCCGATGGTATCTTCTTCCGGCTCTTCAAATTTAATATGCAAAAGGTCGGTAATATCGTCAAGCAGCACCATGCCGTCAAACTCATAAGTGCCGTCGGCGCGGTGTACAACTTCTTCTTCCTTATCGGCGTCATGCTCGTCCTGAATGTCACCGACAATTTCCTCAAGCAAATCTTCCATGGTTACAAGCCCTGCCGTACCGCCGTATTCATCGGCCACAACAACAAGCTGCACGCGTTTTTGCTGCATGGTCTGCAAAACCTTGCTTATATCCATGCTCTCCGGCACTACCATAATCGGGCTCATGCGCGAACGCATGTCAAAATTTTCCTTTTCGCTGTCTTTAATGTTAATAAGGCTGCGCACATGCACAACGCCAAGCACATGGTCCTTATCCTCATGCACCAGCGGATAGCGCGTATGCCTTGTAGCCATTACTTTGGCGATGTTTTTTTCAAAACTGTCTTCAACGTACAGGCACACCATATCCTGACGCGGCACCATAACTTCACGCGCCACGCGGTCGGCAAAGTCAAAAACATTATCAAGCAGGCGGCTTTCCATATGGTCAAGCTTGCCGCCCTGCTCACTGGCGCTTACAATCATGCGCAGTTCTTCCTCACTGCGCGAAATATCTTCCGTCGGCACCTTATCCATTTTTAATGCTTTAAGCACCGCCTTGGCTGCTTTATTAAAAAACACAACCAGCGGGTACATTAAATAATGGAAAAATATCAGCGGATAAGCTATTGCCATTGCCGCATGCTCCACATGCGCAAGGCTGATAACCCTCGGCACAAGCTCGCCGAACACAACATGCACAAACACAATCAGCAAAAATGCGCATAAAACAACCACGCCGTCGTCATACCAGTGCTCGCCGATTAAATCAAAGCCGTCGGCAATAATGCCTGCCAGAAGCGGGCCGCAGAACCAGCCCAAAATCAGCGATGACGCCGTTATGCCAAGCTGAACGGCGCTTATATAAGTATCGCGCTTCTGCGTCATTTTAAGCACCAGCTCCGCACGGCTGTTGCCCTGTGCAATAAGCTCTTCAAGCCTTGCCGGGCGGATGCTTACCAAAGCGTATTCAGATACAACAAAAAATGCATTTAAGCCTGTAATTAAAAGGGCGGCCAAAATTTTTAATAAATCCGCCACGTGACTGTCAATAAGTCATCTCTCCCCACATTAATAAATTAGCTGCTGTAGCCAAACTGTTTTAAGGCTTTGTCCTTGTTGCGCCAGTCGGGCTTAACTTTAACCCACAAATCCAAAAATACCTTGTCGCCCAAAAGTGCTTCAATGTCGCTGCGGGCTTCCAGGCCTATCTTTTTAAGCAGGCTGCCCTTGGCGCCTATAACAATGCCCTTCTGCGATTCGCGCTCCACAAAAATAGTAGCGCGGATATAAATATCGTTGTTGGTACGCACTTTAAATTCTTCAACCTCAACAGCAACGGAATGAGGAATTTCGTCGCGCGTATTTGTCAAAACTTTTTCGCGTATCATTTCGGCTGCAATTACGCGTTCCGGCTGGTCGGTTATCATGTCCTCATCATAATATGCAGGCCCTTCCGGCAGATGTTTGGTAATTTCATCCACCAGCGCTTTAAAATCAGTATCCTGCAAGGCAGATACCGGCACCACGGCGGCAAAATTATAATCATTTACGTAATTGGCAATAATGCCGAAAAGTTTTGATTTATCCTCCAGCTTGTCAACCTTATTGGCAACAAGTATTACCGGAGTTTTAACTTTTTTAAGCTGTTCAATAATGTAATCTTCGCCTGCGCCGCGCTTTTCGCTCACGTCAACAACAAAAAGAATTACGTCTACCTCTTTTAACGTGCTTTCTGCCGCGCGCACCATATACTGCCCAAGTTTGTGATGCGGTTTGTGAATGCCCGGCGTGTCGAGAAACATAATCTGCGCGTTATCAGTATTTAAAATACACATAATTTTATTGCGTGTTGTTTGCGGACGGTCGCTCATAATGGCAATTTTTTCGCCAATCAGCGCGTTTGTTAAAGTGCTTTTGCCAACGTTAGGCCTGCCAACCATAGCGGCAAAGCCTGTATAATGTTTGTTCTTTTCTATTTTATTTCTCTCCTTTGTTATTCATGCTTTCCTGCCCAAAACCGTAAGGCAGCAGTTCTTCTGCCATCATGGTTTTGGTTGATTCCTTTAAATTACCCATAACAACAAGCGGTATGCCAAACTCGGCAATTACCTGCCGGCATGCTCCGCAGGGTGCTACCGGTTCGGGGCTGTCCGCCGCCACTGCCAGCATTTTAAACCTGCGCTCACCGGCGCCAACTGCCGCAAATATAGCGTTGCGCTCCGCACAGCAGGTTAAGCCGTAACTGGCGTTTTCTATATTGCAGCCTGTATAAACCCTGCCGCTTTCGGCCAGCAGCGCTGCGCCAACGGCAAAGTGCGAATAAGGTGCATAGGCATTTTGGCGCGCTTTGCGCGCTATTTTCATCAGTTCTTTTGCGTCCATTATCTGCCGCCTTCTAAAAATTCCTCGCTCAGTTCAATCTCGCGCAGGGCTTCTTCTTCTTTGGCACGCATAATTACCTTGTCTTCTTCCGTCATGTGGTCATAACCGAGAAGATGCAAAAGCCCATGTACGGCAAGGTAAACCACTTCGCGCGTCAGCCCGTGCCCAAATTCTTCGCCCTGGCGCTGCGCAGTTTCGGCAGAAATTATAATATCGCCCAAAAGATGTTCTTCCGGCGCGTCTAACAGTTCCGGCTCATCTTCGCCGCCTTCGTCAAGCGCAAAGCTTAAAACATCGGTCGGGCGGTCAACATCCCTGTATTCACGGTTCAGGCGGTGTATTTCTTCGTCATCAACAATGGTAATGTCAACTTCCGTCTGCTCTGTAAGCCCGTGCAGGCGTGCAGCAGCGTTCAGCCCGGCAACAAGCCTGCTCTTTAAAGCATCATCTATTAATATTTTGTCCTGGTCATTTTCTAACGTTATCAGCATGTTTTTTCTCCCGTTTATGCTTTTCTTTTTCGTATTCTTCGTAAGCGCGGATAACGGCACCGACAATTTCGTGGCGCACAACATCCGTTTCGCCAAAATTTACCACGCCAATACCGGGAGTATTGCGCAAAATATAGGCAGCCTGCTTTAAACCGCTCTTTTTGCCGCCCGGCAGGTCTATCTGGGTAACGTCGCCAGTTATAACCATTTTAGAGCCGAAGCCGAAACGGGTTAAAAACATTTTCATCTGCTCCGGCGTGGTATTCTGCGCCTCGTCCAGAATGATAAACGCTTCGTTCAGCGTGCGTCCGCGCATATACGCCAGCGGCGCAACCTCAATCGTGCCGCGGGTAATATATTTCTGAAAGGTTTCATTGCCGAGCATATCATAAAGCGCATCATACAAAGGGCGCAGGTAAGGGTCAACTTTATCCTGCATATCGCCTGGCAAAAAGCCTAATTTTTCACCGGCTTCAACGGCAGGGCGCGTTAAAATAATACGCTCAACTTCTTTGTTTTTCAGTGCTTTAACAGCAAGCGCCACAGCCAGGTAAGTTTTGCCTGTACCGGCAGGCCCTATGCCAATGGTAATCGCATTACGGCGGATTGCGTCAATATAATTCCACTGCCCCAGCGTTTTTGCCTTAACCTGCCTGCCGCGCCTTGTTACGATAATCGTATCGGCATACATGCGGTGCAGTGCATCAAGCTGCGCTTCGGCAATCATGCGTATGCTGTAACGCACATCGTGCGTGGTAATGGCAGCACCCTGACGCTCCAAAAACAGCAGCTCCTTAAAAAGGTTCTCCAGCTGCTTTACTTCTTCTTCGCTGCCGCTGAAACTGATTACATTACCGCGCGCTACGATTTTAGCGTCATAGCACTCCTGAATAACGCGCAAAAGTTCGTCATTACGCCCCAGAATGGCCAGCATCTCCTGCTGGTCCTGTACTTCAATCAAGCCTTCGCTTTGCATTAAAGTCAAGTCCGCGCTCCTTTCGTTACTGCTTAATGGTTATTTTGTTAATTACAACATCTTTTAAAGGTTTGTCGTTAGCGTCGGTTGCCACTTTGCCAATGCGGTAAACAACTTCCATGCCTTTGGTTACTTTGCCAAACACTGCATGTTTGCCGTCAAGCCACGGGCAGTCGCGCAGCGTGATGAAAAACTGGCTGCCGCCGGTATCAGGGCCTGCATTAGCCATGGAAAGTACGCCCGGCCCGTCATGAAGCAGCTTACTGCTGAACTCATCTTTAATGGTGTAGCCGGGGCCGCCCATACCGGTTCCCGTTGGGTCGCCGCCCTGAATCATGAAATTATCGATAACGCGGTGAAAAATTACACCGTTGTAAAAACCTTTGTTGGCAAGGTCAATAAAATTTTTGCAGGTATTCGGCGCCAAATCGGTCGCCAGAGCCACTTCAAAATTGCCCATATTGGTTTCAAACACCGCCGTTGCCGGAGGCATTGCTTCTTTCTGCGGTTCGCTGCCGCAGGCGCTTACAGCCACGCTGCACATAAGCATTATTAACAGTAACAGTTTTTTCAAAACCATTCCTCCCAAAATTAAAAAATAGTTATAAGTATATTATACCTCTTAAAAGACTCGCCCGTCAAAAATTACAGGCGCGAACGCAGCCAGCCGATAACTTCTTCCGCCGCTTTATTGCTGTGATTGGTAAAACTGTGGTCGGCTCCGTTTACAATAACCAGTTTCTTCGGCCGCCCGGCAAGAGCAAAGCTGCGCTGTGCCTGCTCTACATTCACCGTTTCATCCTCACTGCCGTGAATTACAAGCAGCGGGCGTTTCTGCCACGCTTTAAGCATTGCCTGCAAATCGTAATTATCAAGGTCACTTACAAAATCCGGCGTCAGCGTAATGCTGCCGCGTTCATCCTCCAAATTAAGCGTTTCTCCGTTTTTTAAACGGTTGTAATTCTCGCTGCCCAGCGCATTTTTAAAAGTAGCGTGCAAATCATTTGGCGTTGCCCATAAAGCAAGGCCCGCAATTTCGCTGCGGCGCGAAGCAGTAACCAACGAAGCCGCTCCGCCCATGCTGCGCCCCAGTAAAAAAACACGCGGATTTTTATATTCTTTCATTGCAAAATCAAGCACAGCATTCAATTCTTCAATCTGATGCGAAAGAATCTGACTGCCGGTAAAATTAAAACGCAGAACGTTCACAAACAGCGACGCCATTTGCGAAAGATACGCCGCCCTGCCGCCGCCTTCCATACTGCCGCGGAAACCGTGCGCCATTATTAAAAGGTTGTTCGGCGCTTCATCATCCTGGCACGGCTGAAACTTAGCGTCCATATCGCCATACGGGCCGCTGATTTTTAAAGATTCATCAAATTTAACTCTCATTATACAATCCTTCTTTTATATGGTTATGCTTATATTATATCAAAACCAACAAAAAATATAAAACAATAAAATATTAAAAATAGTTTACAAAACCGGCACTTTAAATATTATTTTACTTAAAATTAAAAACTATTGACAAAAACTACCTGCCATGGTATTATTACTATTGTTCCGTGACACCACGGACATAAAAAACGTGCCGAAGTGGCGGAATTGGCAGACGCACTTGACTCAAAATCAAGCGTGGTTACCCCACGTGCCGGTTCGAGTCCGGCCTTCGGCACCAAAATGAAATTTACGCTTCTGAATTTATTTCAGAAGCGTTTTTGTTTATATAACGAAAACAGGACAGCCCTAATCAGCCGTCCTGTTTTTCCTATTTATTTTTGTTTTTTACGGCATTTATAATCTTTTTCAATATCGTGCTTCCATTCTGCGCCGTTCGGTGCTCCAGCACTCATCGTTTTAATAAATTTGCGCACGCCTTCAAAATTAAGGTTAATGCCCTCACTGTCATTATTAAAATCAACCGCGCGCTCTTTTTCAATGCCAAAACCGGCTGCCGTTGCTACTGCATCTATATTGGCACCAAAGAACAAAAACTCCCAGCCGGCTTCTTTCTGTGCTTCAATAAGCCGTTTTACCTGCGATGCCGTATAATGCCTGCTGGCATTTTCCAAACCATCCGTAGTAATTACAACCAATGTATGTTCCGGCACATCTTCGTCACGGATATATTTATGAATGCCTTTTATATGCTCAACAGTTTTGCCAACCGCATCCAAAAGTGCAGTACAGCCGCCAACATAATATTCTTTCTCTGTTAAAGCTCCCACATTTTCTGCTTTAAGCCTGTCATGAACAGTTTCCGTTTCATGGTTAAAAAGCACTGTTGTTACAAACACTTCACCGCCGCTTTCTTTCTGCTTTTTAAGCATCGAATTAAATCCGCCGACCGTATCTTTTTCAAGGCCGCTCATAGAACCGCTTTTGTCAAGAATAAATACTAATTCCGTTAAATTCTTTTTCATAATCTTTTACCTCCAAAATATAAATAAGCTGCAAGCACTTTATTTTGCTTACAGCTTTATTGTAAAAGATTTTCATTTTTAAAAGGTCGCCTTTCAAGCGACATTTGCGCCGCCAAGCAAAAGCTGGTCAAACTTATACAAAGACAAATTTATTTCGCAAATATCATAAATACCGCGGCTTATATAATACTCCACAATAATATCGAAAGGCTGCGACGGCAACAGAGCAAAACCTGCCTTTTCCAGCAGTTCTTCCGTTTCATCAAGCGTAAGCTTAAGTGCTACTGCGAAAGCAACAGCAGTCTGCTTTTTCGGCTTGTAATTTTTGTCGCCGCGTATTTTGCTGAACAACCGCCTGTCCACATTTGCAGCCCTGTAACATTCTGCGTCCGTCATACCTTTTTCGTCTATCTTGCGCAGCAGCATTTGTGAAAAACTTTCGTCTGCATAAGCCAGGCAGCGCTCAAGTTCTTCATCACGCATGCTCTTGTTAAAAACAGCTGCGGCAGGAGCATTGCAAAATTTTAACAAACTTAATTTTTCTAACGGAATTTCAAAATCATCTTTGCCTAAAAACAGCGAAAGTTCTTTTAAAATTTCTGCTTCCGTGCGCCGTGGTTTTGCCTCAAAAAGCGCAATATAAACGCTGATATCATTATGCAGAAGAAATTCACCAACAGTTTTTACCGCAACAGCCAAAGCCTCATCTTTAGGATAACCATACGCACCGGCAGATATCAACGGAAACGCTACCGATTCACATTTATTGGCCACAGCAAGTTTCAGTGCCTCACGGTAGCACGATTGCAGTAATTCCTTTTCTTTACTTTTGCCGCCGCGCCAAACCGGGCCTACTGTATGAATTACATACTTTGCTGGCAAATTATACCCACCGGTTATCTTGGCTTCACCGGTACGGCAGCCGTTAAGCCTGCGGCATTCTTCCAACAGTCCTCTGCCTGCTGCGCGGTGTATGGCACCGTCTACACCGCCGCCTCCCAAAAGGCTGTTATTGGCAGCGTTAACAATAGCGTCTACTTTTAACGTAGTTATATCTGCTTTTATAATTTGTAACGGCATTTTGCGTCCTCCCGTAAAACATTATAATTTTATTTTACACCAGCAACGCTTTTCGCGCAAAAATCAGGCTGTTAAATTAAAAAGTAATTCCTTTTAACTGCAAAGCCTTGAACAACGCCGCAAACATCAGCCCATAACAAATAATAGAACAAACTTCATCCTTAGTAAACTGCATTACAATTCACCCCACAACAAATTTATCACAGAAGCATTTTGCGGTAAGCTATGTACAATAGCCAGTAAAATATTAACTATAACCATCAATACAACAACTGCCTGTAAACGCTTGTGCGGATAAAAATATTCAACAAAAACATAAGCTAAAGAACTGCACAGCCAGGCACCTAAAGCATACCCCATCTTATCACCACCTTAATTTTTATAACAACTACAAAACCGGAGCTGCGCATTTACAACTCCGGCTTTTTTATTTAATCTTCATTCAAACTGCACAGCTTGTTTTGTGCAATAGCAAAATCCATACCGGCAGCAGCCTTTAAAAACTTTCGCGCCCAGTCAATATCCTCTTTCTCTAAAATACAGCCAAAATCATATAAACCTTTAGCGTCACCTGCTTTTTGCAGTTTATCCAAAAGCGCTGTCAAAACATCATCGGAATAACCGCATTTTACTTCATAATCATCATCGTTTTCGGCAATAACATTATCATAAAAGCCTTTTGCCAAAAGCCCGCCAATAAAACTACCTACTGCCCATGCAATCGGAAATGCCATAATAAATTACCTCTCTTTCTTTTGCAAATCTTATTTATATCACTATCAACAGCAAAGTCTTACCGCTTTTGCTGTACTTATATTATAAAAAATAAGATAGCCAAAAATTGGCTATCTTAAAGAAATATAAAAGTTTTTTATTTTAAGCTCTTGTTGCAAGAAATGCTTTTATATCCAAAGCTTTTTCTTCAGATTCTTTAGTTAATTTTCCATCTTCGGTTAATATTGGAGTATCGAGCAACGCTTTTATAGCAACTGCAATTGATGCTACTTCCGCTATGCTTTTTTTGTCTTTTAATGAATATTTCGAATAGTCCGCCCCATTTTCTATCATAATATCATACATGTTTTCAATCAAAGGTTTAAAAATGTCATCCAATCTTCCCAATAAACTCTCAAACATATTCGCTCTCGCCTTTATGCCAAAGCACAAAGATTTAACAGTATTCATTTCTTCTCTATATGCTTTAGCTTCGGCCAAATTACTATATGCTTCATCTTTTTTTGCTGCCGCTTTAGAACTTGCAATAAATCCAAAAACCAACAATGCGGGGGCAGCTACTAATCCTCCTAAAACAGCGGTACCAGCAGCAATACCTCCACCGCCAGCGGCTAAAGCACCTCCGCCAAGCCATGCCAACGTAGCATTAGTTGCAGCCGCCCCACTTAAAGCAGAAATAGCAGTTCCAGTAGAAGCTGCTGCAAAAGTCATCGTAGCACCATATGCTCCAAAAGCCGTAATTGCTCCTATCGCTGCTCCACCAGCAACACCACCAGCAATTGCAGTAGCCATTGACTGCATACTTTCAAGTTCTTTTAAAGCGGCTTTATCAAGTTTAATTTTAGATAATTCATCTAATCCTTCACTATCTGAAAAATCTACATTTTTTAGTTTAGTAAACCCTTTCAAAAAACGTTTCATATTTATGTCAAGAACATAAATTTTTTTATCACCTAAACTTTTTACCGCATCATTACTATTTTTTCTTGCTGCATTTGCTTCATTAGTAGCTGATTGAATTATATCATTCGCTCTTTCATTTACTCTATTAGCCTCTTTATTGTCTTGGTGTGCGTCAATAGTTTTCTTTACTCCTACTCCGGCTGCCGTTGCTAAACCAGCTAAAGCAGCTCCTACTAAAAACGGTATTGGCATATATATTCCTCCTTGAAAATCAACAATTATCACATTCTTAAAGTTTCATCACTATTCATCAAGTCATCAAATTCATCAAAATTATTAAACTGCACCTCCTTGCCTAAAGCTGATGTAACTTTGTTGGCATTTGCAATAACACCATCTACATCTCCTATATTTAAAGAACTTTTTAGTTCTTCAAAAGCATTATTAAATAAAACCATATGTTTGCCTAAATACTGTATGATATTTTCTTCTAGTTCTTTTCGATAAGCACGTATCAGTTTTATGTGCTCCTCACATTCTTTTTCAATAACAATACGCCTTTCATGCGCCAGTTCTTTTTCTTTTAAGGACTCTAATAATAATCCATAACTAGCAGAAGAAATAGTATATCCTACCATACTGCCAATCATAGCCCCAACAACAGGAATTGGTATAACCGCCTGACCAATTGTAGCAAACATCGCAGAACTAATCATACCTGTACCTTGCTCTCCTAATTCCTGAAAACATTCCACTCCGTTTATTTCTCCATTGAAATATCTTTTAAGACTCTTTCCAACCGTTACACTGCAAGTAACAATTGTAGCAGGCAAATTAGTTTTTGATAAACTTCTAACAGTTGCATTACCAGCATTTTGCATAACACCCTTTAGTGCGCTTCCTGCAAAACCAGTTCCATAAGCTACTACTGTACTACAAGCAGTATCTTTTGCTACATTTTTTACTGCTTGTTCCGGTTTAATATCACCTTTATATAAAGCTACTATATTTTGCACCATAGATACAGTACCACCAACTGCCGCGCCCATTTTAGCAGCTTCTACGCCTGCACGATGTGAAATTTTAGCAACGTCCTTTGCCGTAGATAATTTAGGATGCTTTCTTGCAAAAACAGCTTCCTTACTTGAAACTTTACTTTTACGTAAATTTCCTTTTATTTTCTTTAATTTAGCAATTTGTGCTTTCTTTTGATTTACTATATCAGTTTTTCCATTTTTTTGAGCTAATTCTACTTGTTTTTCCAATTTATCAATTTGTTCATCTGCAATTTGTTGCATTCTTTCATAATAATCGGATGGAACATCAATTTTAGCATCAGCATCTAAATATTTTTCAAATTTTTTAGATTTCAACTTATTTAACGCTCTCTCAGGCGCACCAATACCAGCAGGGTCTTTTTGTGAAGCTCCTATAAACTTCATTTGACTTCCAGTTCCATCAATAATATTTCCATTTTCGTCAACAGTCATATGATCATATAACTCATCGTTTACTCTGTCAATATCATCAGTACGTACCTTTCTTTCTTTTTTGCTTGCAATTATATTTTCTGCATTAGTACGTGCTGTATCTTTAACTTCTGCAGCAAAGCCAGCTTGCTGCTGTGTATTTTGAAATTCATAATCTGGATTTATTTTTTCTTTTGAAATACTATCTAAAGATTTCTTTAATTTTTTATTTATTTCATTATCAATTCCGCTATAAGCAACTAAATGTTCTTTGTTTGCAGAACCATACCTTTGTACAATTTCAGCCGCTGCCCCTTCAACACTTGCTTTCTTCAGATTTTCCTCATTCTTATTTTCTTTTTCCTTTTTATCTTCCATTCTTACTAATCCTCTCAAAATTCTGTTTTAATTTTTGACAACTCATAATATTTAAGTTAATCCACTCATTATAGGTTAATTTATCCTCAAAATATTTGTACATTGCTTCTACGTTACACTTTTCTGGTCGATGATAATAAATCTTACACAAATTAGTATTCTTATCAAAATATTTACAAGTACCAGTGCCATCGTCTAAATCTTTATATAAATCAATTCCTTTTAAAGATTGACAACATAATCCGCATTTATCACAAATAAAGTTCACTATTATCACCATATAAAATTTACATCAACTAAGATTTTACTTAATATTTTATAAAATGTACTTTATACAACTATTGCTCACTCGCAATAGTTGTATAAAGTAATTATAATTTAACAATTTCTTCTTAAATCATTTACTTGATCTTGAAGCAACTGTCTTTCATCACTGTCTAAAGCACCATGATTGCATAAACGTTCCAATCTTCTTATTGCATCTCTTTTTTTACTTTGTGATTCAGTCATCCGTATAGCCTTAGTTATTTGAAACAAAGAACGTTCAAATTCTTTTTTTCCAAAATTAAAACGTTCACGATCACTCAACTTAGTTTCAAAATTCGCAATACTAGGAATCAATGCAGCAGTAAATAAACTACTAAAAAAGCCCATCTAAATCTCTCCTTAATAATAAATTTTTATTCACCTACTTTTTATCAAAAATCAAGTGAATATGCATTTTCAATTTTCTTTTTTATATATTTTTGTAGACTATGAATACCTCCTTTAATTATTAATTTTATTTATACGGAATTATTCCATATAATAGTAAATGTTAAAATTATCTAATTCAATAAACTTATATACAAATAACTC